>Ga0209490_10001376_pt1 | contig 23795 bp, 19 predicted proteins | sample MAT06_FD_187209 | JGI IMG/M metagenome (GOLD analysis project Ga0209490, IMG submission 187209) | Freshwater microbial communities from Lake Fryxell liftoff mats and glacier meltwater in Antarctica - MAT-06 (SPAdes) (version 2) | ecosystem: Environmental > Aquatic > Freshwater > Ice > Liftoff... | reverse complement strand
TGCCGGTAGGTGAATGTGGTGTCGGTGCTGTCGAGGATGAAGTGTTTGCCGACCTTGTATTTGTTGATGACCTTGCCGGTGGCGATTCCGATGTTGTCCTTGGCGTTCAGTCTGCCGTTCGCGACGCGCGCGGCGATTTTGTCGAGTTCGGTGTCGGTGGCCGCGATCAGTTCCCGGCGTTTCCGGGCTCGTTGCTCGGCCAACGCGGGGTTGCGGCAGCAGACCAGCCGTTCGGTCGGATAGTCGGGGTGGGTGATCTCGGCGAAGTTCTGGGTGTCGAACAGCGACATCTGCAGCGGTCCGTCGTCGCGGGCCAGCGCGGCGATCGCGGGGGCGCGTAGCGCCGTGACCCAGTCCAGGCCGGGGCGCCCGCGTAGTTCACCGATCCGCGCATTGGTGATCATTCCGCGATCGCCGACCATGACGAGTTCGGTCAACCCGAACTTGTCGGTCACCAGCTCGACGGCGTCGATGAATGCCTTGGTGTCCGACGTGTTCCCCGGGAACACCTTGATCGAGATGGGGCGCCCCTCCTCGTCGGTGAGCAGCCCGTACTCGATCTGTTTGACCCCACGCTTCTTGTCCCGAGAGTAGCCGAACGCGCCGAGTTCGCAGCAGCGACCTTCCAGCCACGAGCTGGACAGGTCATACATTGCTGTTCCGCCGGGTTTCAGATGTTTCTTGGCGAGCGCGGCCTCGATAGCGTCCTGGCGTCCGTGAAGCCAGTCCATCGCACCGTATATATCGTCAGTGCTGGCGCCGGCCACTCCGAGGTCGACGCCCAGTGTGGTGTCGTCCCACCATTCCAGCGTGGAGAGTTTCGATTTGGGGTGCAGCACCCGCGCGACGACCAGGCCGTACACCAGGTCCCGTTCGCGACACGGCGGACCGAGCATGTCGTGTATGCCGAGCGTGGTGGCCATGGCATGTACCGCCGCGACCCCGCCATGGGTCAACGCCCGCTCGATCTCGAACGTTTCGCCCGGATCGACCAGGACGGTGCCGGACAGAACCTTGCGCAATGCCACGACCGCCGGCTCGGGCAGCGCCGACAGATTCGCCAGCGTCTCCTTCTGCGGTCGACCCTGCGCGTCGCGGTAGGACCGCCGGAGCAAGTCCCGCCGGTACACCCGCACCGAGCCGTCGGCCGCGGTGTAGTGTCTACTCCCACGATCTACGTGCATCGCGCCATCGGCTCGTTTCACTGCACCATTAGACCATGCCGATCTTGCGTCGTCCATGCCTTTGGTGACTACACCTACGACCTCGTGCAGTGCTCATCCGCTGGCCAGGTCCGCAATGTCACTCAGAGCTACAGCAAGTTCGGACTAGTCTCCGACGATGGCCAGGTCCGCGCGCGAGCGCTTCCGGGTGTCCACCGACCGTGATCTCGCGACGGCCGGCCTCCGTGCCCGCCCGGGTGCCCGCGAGCGCGGCCGCGTGCCGCGAGCGGGCCGAGGCCTCGTCATGGCTGTCGCGCTGGCCGGCGTGATGGCGGGCTGCGGCGCGCCTGCTCCGGCCCCGCCCTCGTCCATCCCGCCCTCGTCCATCCCGCCCACCACGACCACCTCCGCTGCCGCCGCGCCGACCGCCGCGGGCGAGAGTCCCGACGACGCCGTCTGCGCGCAGCATCCGGCCAGCGCGAGCACCGTGCGCAGCATCGCCCGCGCGGTGGAGAACGGGCCGGTCCTCCCCGCGGGTGTGGCCCTGTTCCTGATCGACGCGCGGACCCAGGCGGCCAGAGGAGGCGTCGTCGATCCCGCGCTCGCCGCCGCCCAGGCCGAGTTGCTGGCCGCCATCGACGACCTCGACGCCCAGGGCAGGGCCAACCTCCCCCCGGGCGGCAACCCGGCGGAGGACCTGGTCCGGCTCGACTCCGCCCGCGTCGTCGCGGCGGTGGACGCCGTCGAGCGGATCTGCGCCCAGCGACCGGCCCGGTGACCACGACCCGGGTCGGCCACGCGGCACGGCCGCCCCGTCAGGCCCCCTAGGTTCGTGGTCATGGAGGTCACCGCGGCCGTGGGGAACGTGTGGGACAAGCTTCACGGCGGCGTCGCCGACCTGCGGCGGATGCCTCGCGACATGGTCGTCGAGCGGGACGGCTCGGTGCTGTACCGGTACCGGCCCGCCCCGGGCGTCGAGCCGGACGAGGGAGCGCCGGTGTTGCTGATCCCGCCGCTGGGCGCGCCGGACTTCGCCTACGACCTGCGCCGCGGCTGCTCGCTCGTGGAGCACCTGCTGGGTTCGGGGCGCACCGTCTACCTCGTGGACTACGGCACCGTCTCCTTCGCCGACCGGCGCCGGGGCCTGGAGCACTGGGTGGACGACGTCGTGCCGTGGGCGATCCGGGGGGCCGCCGAGCGGGGCGGCGACCTGCACCTGGTCGGCTGGTCGGTGGGCGGGATCTTCTGCCTGCTCGCCGTCGCCGCGGGCCGCGACGCGGGCAAGGTCGTCCCGGTGGCCACGCTGACGGTCGTCGCCGGCCCCGTCGACATCGCCGCCGTGCCACTCGTGGCGCCGCTGCGTCCACTGGCGGCCGTGGCCGGTGGAGGCCTGGTCTCCGCGGTCTACCGGGCGGTCGGCAGCTTCCCGGCCCCGCTGGTGCGGGCCGCGTTCCACCTCACGGCCGTCGACAAGCTCGTGACGAAGCCGCTCACGGTGCTCTCGCGGCTCGACGACCGCGACTGCCTGGCCCAGATCGAGGCCGTCGGGTACCTGATGGACAACATGCACGGCTACCCCGGACGCGCGTTCGGGCAGCTCTACCACCTGCTCCTGCGCAACAACGACCTCGCCGAGGGCACGCTGACGCTGGGTGGGCGCTCCATCCCGCTCGACGGGGTCGACGTCCCGGTCCTCGTGGTGGCGGGGCGCGGTGACGTCATCGCGCCGCTCGCCGCGGTGAAGAAGGTGACCGAGCTGCTCACCGGTGCGCCGGAGGTGCGCTTCGAGACCGCTCCCGGTGGGCACCTGGGTGTCCTGACCGGCCGCGGCGCCCGCACCACCACGTGGACCTACCTGGACGCCTTTCTCACCGAACACGCCTGAGCCGAGCAGGCCCGAGCCGAGCCGAGCCGAGCAGACCCGAGCCGAGCAGACCCGAGCCGAGCACACCTGACGTTTCCCGCCCGAGGGGGCGACACTGGGGGCATGCGATACGTGACAGACGCGCCACCTGCGGGCCCGGGCGCCCATCCCGTCGACACAGCGAAGCGGTACTCCGTCATCGGGCTGGGGACGTGGCAGTTCGGGTCCCGCGAATGGGGGTACGGGGCGGACTACGACGAGGGGGAGGCCGCGCGGATCGTCGCCCGCGCGCGGGAGCTGGGTGTCACGGTGTTCGACACCGCCGAGCTGTACGGGTTCGGTCGCAGCGAGCGGATCCTCGGCAGCGCGCTGCGCGCCTCGGGTGGCACCGACGACGTCGTGGTGGCGTCGAAGATCTTCCCGGTATGGCCGACGGCCGGGGTCGTGCAGCAGCGCGGGGTGTCGAGCGCGCAACGCCTGGGGGTGCAGAAGATCGACCTGTACCAGGTGCACCAGCCCAACCCGGTCGTCGGCGACGGTACGACGATGCGGGGCATGCGGGCCCTGCGTGACGTCGGGGTGGTCGACGAGGTGGGGGTGTCCAACTACACACTGCGACGCTGGCAGCGCGCCGAGGTGGAGCTGGGCGGGCGGGTGCTGTCCAACCAGGTGCAGTTCAGCCTGGTCGCGCGCGGTCCGCTCGCGGAGATGCTGCCCTGGGCGCAGCGCACCGGGCACATCGTGATCGCGTGGAGCCCGCTGGGGCAGGGCCTGCTCTCCGGGCGGTACAACTCCTCGAACCGTCCGTCCGGCGGGGTGCGGGCGGCGAACGCGATGTTCCTGCCCGAGAACCTGGAGGCCGCCACACCACTGCTCGACCGGCTGCGCGACATCGCCTCGGCCCACCACGCCACCCCTGCCCAGGTGGCGCTCGCGTGGCTGGTGCACTTCCCGAACGTGGTCGCGATCCCGGGCGCGTCCAGCGTCGCGCAGGTGGAGAGCAACGCGGCGGCCGGCGACATCCGGCTCACCGCCGACGAGCACGCCGCCCTGACGGCGGCGGCGGAGGCGTTCCGGCCCAGGACCGGGGCGTCCGCGATCCCGGCCCTCGTCGCGGGCCGGGCCCGCCGCCCGTAGCGGGGACGCCCGGGTGGCCGGACGCCCCCGGGCGGAGGCTCATCGGACGTGGGACCGCAGGAACTCCACCGTCCGGGTCCACGCGATCGCGGCCTGGCGCTCGTCGTAGGTGCCGAGGGTGTTCTCGTCGTTGAAGAACGCGTGGCCGGCCGGGTAGAAGTGGAACTCGGGCGTGACACCGGACTCGGCCTCGATCCGCCGGGCCAGCTCCCGTGCCGCGTCCGGTGTGGTGAAGCTGTCCTGCTCGCCGAAGTTGCCCAGCACCGGGGCCGTGAGGCCGGACAGGTCGGGGTAGGCCTCCTTGAGGACGCCGTAGAACGGCACCGCCGCACCGATCTTGTCGCCCTGCTGGGCCGCCAGCACGATGACGAACCCGCCACCCATACAGAAGCCGACCGTGCCGACCGTCGACGACGTGACTGCCTCGTGGCCGAGCAGGAAGTCCACGGCACCGGTGAGGTCGCGGGCCGCGTCCTGGACGGGCAGCCTGCCCATGAGCTCGCCGGCCTCGGCGGAGTCGTGGGTGGTGGTGCCGCCGAAGAGGTCGGGCGCGAGCGCGACGAAACCCGCGGCGGCGAACCGGTCGGTGACGTCGGTGATGTGGGTGGTCAGGCCCCACCACTCCTGGATCACCACGAGGCCCGGGCCGGAGCCGGCCCCGGGAACCGAAAGGTAGCCGTGGGCGGTGCCGCCGTTGCTGGGGAAGCTGACGTTCTGAACGGGATTCGTGTCGGGCACGACCCGGATCAGATCACGGGCGGGCGACCCGTGCCCGCCGGGTACACGTCTACAGTGGCCGCGGCCACCGGGAGACGCCCGCTCGGGCCGCGGCACGGATCGAGGGGCTGGATGACATGGGTCACTGCGGCGCCGGTGATCGCCCCGACACGGCGGGTGGTGAACCGGACGCGTGATGTCTACGCGTGATATTTCTGTGACGAACGGGCCCGGCCAAGTGGCTGGGTTGCCGGCCTCCCGCGGTCTAGCGTCGCAGCCATGAGCGTGACGGGCATTCCGCTGACCGGACCGCCACTGGTGTCGACGTCGGCCCACACGAGGGCCGTGGCCGATCTTGTGCGCCAGTACCGCCGGTACCCGGCAGGCACCCGGGTGCGGCTGGGGAAGAAGACCTCCAACCTGTTCCGGTTCGGCGCCCCGCCGGCCGAGCGCCTCGACACGTCCGCGCTGACCGGTGTGATCGACGTCGACGTGCACGCGCGCACCGCGCAGGTACAGGGGATGACCACCTACGAGCACCTGGTCGAGGTCACCTTGGCCTACGGGCTCATGCCGCTCGTCGTGCCGCAGCTCAGGACGATCACCCTCGGCGGCGCCGTCACGGGCCTCGGCATCGAGTCCACCTCGTTCCACCACGGCCTTCCGCACGAGTCGGTGCTGGAGATGGACGTGCTCACCGCAGACGGCGAGGTGCTCACGGTCACCCCCGACGGTGAGCACACCGATCTCTTCCACGGCTTCCCCAACTCCTACGGCACGCTCGGTTACGCGCTGCGCCTGGTCATCGAACTGCAGCCCGTCGGGCCCCACGTACGGCTGGAACACCGCCGGGTGTCCACGGCGGACCTGGCGGCGACGATCACACAGGTCTGTGATCCCGACTTCGCAGGGTCCGACTTCGCAGGGCACCCCGACTTCGTCGACGGGGTCGTGTTCGGGCGTGACGAGCAGTACCTGACCCTCGCCACCTTCACCGACGACCCGGGCCCGGGTCTGAGCGACTACACCGGCCGGAAGGTGTTCTACCGGTCGGTGCGGGAGCGTGCGGTCGACCACCTGAGCGTTCACGACTACCTGTGGCGCTGGGACACCGACTGGTTCTGGTGCTCCCGCGCCCTCGGCGCCCAGCACCCCCTGGTGCGTCCCTTCTGGCCCCGCCGTCACCGCCGTTCCGACGTCTACCGGCGTCTCGTCGCGCTCGACCGCCGCACCGGGTTCTCCAGCCGGGTCCGGCGCGTGGTCGGCGCGCCGCAGGAGGAGCTGGTGATCCAGGACGTGGAGATCCCGGTCGGGCGGTTGGTGGAGTTCCTCGACGCGTTCCACACCGACATCGGGATCGCGCCGGTCTGGCTGTGCCCGCTTCGGTTGCGCGGGGAGCGGACCTGGCCGCTGTATCCGATGAGGACCGACGAACTCTACGTCAACGTCGGGTTCTGGTCCGGTGTGCCGGAGCTGCCGGGAGATCCCGATGCGCACAACCGACGGATCGAGCGGTTGGTCGCCGATCTGGGGGGTCACAAGTCCCTCTACTCCACCGTGCACTACGACGAGCGTGAGTTCTGGGAGCACTACAACGGCCCTGCCTACCGTGCGCTGAAGAGCAGGTACGACCCGCACGGTCGGCTGGGAGATCTGTACACCAAGGTGAGCGGACAGACGGGGCGGTGAGCAGAATGCAGGTCGCGGACATCATCTCTGGAGTCGTCGGGCCCGACGTGCCCGTGCGGCTGATCGGGTACGACGGCAGCAAGGCGGGACCGGACTCCTCCGAAGTGGCACTGCGGATCTCGTCGCCGCGGGCGCTGGCCCGGCTGGTGACGGCGCCGGGCACGCTCGGGCTGGCGCGTGCCTACGTCGAGGGCGAGCTCGAGGTCGAGGGCGAGCTGTACGCGCTTCTCGACGCGATGGGCGCCGTGACACTGCAGGACATCCCGCGGGCCCAGCAGGTGCGGCTCGCCCGACAGCTGGCACCGATGTGGGTGCGGCACCGCATGCCGCCGCCCGACCTGGAGTACCGGCCCCGGGGGCGACTGCACTCCAAGGCGCGTGACCGCAAGGTCATCTCCCACCACTACGACGTGTCCAACACCTTCTACGAGTGGGTGCTCGGGCCGTCGATGGCGTACACGTGCGCGGTGTTCCCGGCCGCCGACGCCACGCTGGAGCAGGCGCAGGAGGCCAAGCACGAGCTGGTGGCGCTGAAGCTAGCGCTGGAACCCGGCATGCGCCTGCTCGACGTCGGCTGCGGGTGGGGCGGGATGGTCATGCACGCGGCCGCCGAGCACGGCGTCAAGGCCCTGGGGGTGACCCTGTCGCGCAACCAGGCGCAGTGGGCGCAGGCCGAGATCACCCGCCGTGGACTCGACGAACTCGCCGAGGTGCGCCACGTCGACTACCGCGACGCGCCGGAGTGGGACTTCGACGCGATCAGCTCGATCGGGCTGACCGAGCACATCGGCAAGGCCCAGCTGCCGTCCTATTTCCGGTCACTGCACGCGCGGCTGCGTCCCGGCGGCCGGTTGCTCAACCACTGCATCACCCAGCCCCACGTGATGAAGCGCAAGCTTGACCCATTCATCGAACGCTACATCTTCCCCGACGGCCACCTCGAGCCGATCGGCGTGCTGGTGACCGAGATGAACGAGGCCGGATTCGAGGTCCGCCACGAGGAGAACCTGCGCGAGCACTACTCCCGCACGCTCGCCCTGTGGGGCCAGAACCTCGAGCGGCACTGGGACGAGGCCGTGGCCGAGGTCGGGATCAGGCGGGCGCGGGTCTGGCGGCTCTACATGGCGGCCTGCCGGCTCGGGTTCGACCGCAACAACATCGCGCTGCACCAGGTGCTCGGTGTCAAGCTCAGGGGCGGGCAGTCGGACTTCCCGCTGCGCGGCTGGTAGCCGGGTGTCGGACCGGCTCTCCCCGCTCGACGCCTCGTTCCTGTTCCTGGAGCACCGGGGCGCGGCGATGCACGTCGGCGGGGTGATGACGTTCGCCCCGCCCGATCGGGGGCGGTTCGACGCCGCCGCGTTCACCGCGCTCATCGGGGATCGGCTGGGCCTGGTGCCCCGGTACCGCCAGAAGGTGCGTGAGGTGCCGGGGCGGATCGGCCTGCCGGTGTGGGTGGACGATCCCGACTTCGACCTGGACCACCACGTCCGGCACACCGCGTTGCCGGCGCCGGGCACCGAGGACGTGCTGCGCGAGCTGGTGGGGCGGTTGCTGGGGCGCCGGCTCGACCGGTCCCGGCCGCTCTGGGAGGTCTACCTCGTCGAGGGGCTGGCCGACGGAAGGTTCGCCGTGGTCACCAAGACCCACCACGCGATGGTCGACGGGCTCGCGTCGATGGACATCGGTGCGGTGCTGCTCGATCTCACCGCGCAGCCCCGGGAGACCCCTGCCGACGACTGGCGGCCCACGCCCGAGCCGTCGGGACTGGAGCTGGCGGCGTCGGCCGCGGCGGAGGCGCTGCGCCGTCCGTGGCTGCTGTTCGACGTCGCCGGGCGGGCCGTCCGTGACGTGGGGAAGACCGCGGCCACGGTCGGACGCACCGCGGGCGGCGCGCTCGCGGCGGGGCGGGGTGCGGCGTCGATCCGCCCGGTGCCGGCGCTGCACGCGGCCACCGGGGCGCAGCGGCGCTACGGCATGGCCCGCAGCACGCTCGCCGATCACCGGCAGGTCCGCAAGGCCCACGGCGGCACGATCAACGACGTCGTGCTCGCCGTGGTCACGGGCGGCCTGCGTCGTTGGATGATCACCCGTGGGGAGCCCCTCACCGCGGGTACCGGGGTACGGGCCATGGTTCCGGTCAGCGTCCGGGCCCGGGCGGGGAGGAACGCCAACGGCGCGGTCCCGGCCGGGAACAGCATCTCCGCCTACCTCGTGGACCTGCCCGTCGCCGAGGAGGACGCGGTGGCGCGGCTGGCCGTGGTCCGCGCGGCGATGGAGGTGTACAAGCGCAGCGGGCGGGCGGTGGGTGCAGCCGCGCTGATCCGGCTGGTCGGGTTCGCGCCGCCGATCGTGCACAGCCTGGGGGCCCGGATGACGAGCCAGTTCTCCAGCCGGCTCTACAACGTGCTGGTCACGAACGTCCCGGGCCCGCCACGGCCGCTCTACGCGATGGGCGCGCGGATGCTCGACATGTTCCCGGTGGTGCCGCTCGCGGGGGGCCAGGCTGTGGCGATCGGCATCACGTCCTACGACGGCGGTGTGTACTACGGCCTCACCGCCGACCGGGACGCCCTGCCCGACGTCGACGTGCTCGCCACGGCGATGACGGACTCCCTCGCCGAACTGGTCGCCCGCTCCTGACCCGCGAGTCGGGCTCTGCATGCGTGCGAGTCGGGCTCTCGTTGCGATCCGCGTCGGGTGGGGCACGGCTGTGCCGTCTCGTGCGGGGCCTGCGTGATCTACTGCCCGACGTGACCGACCGCCGGCTCGTCGCCCACCTGCGGACCTGGCTGGGCCGATGGCCCGGAACCGGCACCGGGCTCACCGTCGTCGGCTCGGCGCGGCGGGTGGAGCCGGCGTGGGACGGCGCGGTCCACGCGATCCTCGGGGTCGCGGGGCCGGGCGGCGGGGTGCTCTCGGTCCCGCCCCCGGCCGTGCCGGCTGTCACCGACCTCATCGCGCACGGTGGGAACCTCGCCACCGTCCCCGCCGCGGCGAAGCTCGACGGCACGTGGTTCGGCGGTGTCTTCCGCTGGAGCACCGCCCCCGCCCCGCTGCCCGACGCGGGGGAGTGGGTGGCGGCGCTCGACCCCTCGGTGCCGCCGTGGCTGCGGCCGTTCGGCCACGACGTGCTGGTGGCGGTCGACCCGCACACGGGCGAACACCTGGCCGGGGTCGGGATCAAACGGCACGACGAGCACGGTCACGAGCTGGCCGTCGTCACGGCGCAGGCGGCGCGGGGCCGCGGGCTCGCACGTCGGCTCGTGGCGCAGGCCGCCCGCCGGGTCCTCGACGAGGGCGCGGTGCCCACCTACCTGCACGCGCCGGACAACGACGCCTCGGCCCGCGTCGCCGAGGCGGCCGGCTTCCCGATGTGCGGCTGGTCGATCATGGGAGTCACCCCCTGACGGTGGGTACCGGTCCGCCCGGTGTCACCCCGCCCGCGAGTCGGGGTCTGCGTGCGCGCGAGTCGGGCCCTCAGCGCGTTGCGCGCACCCGGTCGAGCAGTCCGGGGATCGCGGCCCGCACCATCGCCAGCACCTCGACGAACGCCGCGGCGTCGCCGTAGTAGGGGTCGGGCACGTCGGCCCCGGGCGGGGAACCGGGGTCGAACGAGCGAAGCAGGCGCACCCGGTCGGGCTCGGCGACCATGGCCTGCAGCGCGCGCCGGTGGCTGTTGTCGAGCGCCACGATCAGATCCGCGGAGAGCTGCTCGGCATCGACCTGGCGGGCCACGTGGGCGTCGGGATAGCCCTGCGCGCGCAGCAGCGTCGATGCCCGGTCGTCGGCGGGGGACCCGACGTGCCAACCGCCGGTCCCGGCGCTGGTGACCGTCACGCCGTCGGCGAGACCGGCCCGCTCCAGCTCGTGGACGAACACCTTCTCGGCGATGGGTGAGCGGCAGATGTTGCCGGTACAGACGAAGACGATGCGCACCGGCGTCACCGTAGGGTGCCGGTCATGGATCACGGCGACCCGGCTCTGCGCCACCACGGCGACGTCGATGCCGAGCCCGGGATGGTGGACTTCGCCGTGAACGTGCAGGGCGCCGGGCCGCCCGCGTGGCTGCGCGACCGCCTCACCGCGGTGCTCGACGACCTCGGCCGCTACCCGAGCATCGCGCACGACCTCCGCGCGCGGGAGGCCGTCGCGGCCCGGCACGGCCGCAGTCCCGACGAGGTGCTCGTGCTCGCGGGCAGCGCGGAGGGTTTCGCGCTGCTCCCGGCGCTGCGGCCGCGGCTGGGCGCCGTGCTGCATCCCGGGTTCACCGAGCCCGAGGCGGCTCTGTGTGACGCCGGTGTGCCGATCGTCCGGGTACTGACCAGCGAGATCGACGGCCACCGGTTGCATCCCGGCGCCGTTCCCACCGACGCCGACCTCGTGGTCGTGGGCAACCCCACCAACCCGACGGGCGTGCTGCACCCGGCCGGAGACGTCCGCGCGCTGGGCGCGCCCGGCCGGGTGCTGCTGGTCGACGAGGCGTTCGCCGACGCGATCCCCGGCGAGCCCGAGACGGTGGCCGGCGAAGCGGGCCCGCTCGTGTTCCGCAGCCTGACGAAGACCTGGGCGCTCGCCGGCCTGCGCGCCGGGTACGCGCTCGGCGCGCCCGACCTGTTGGCACGCCTCGCCGCGCCGCGCCCGCCGTGGCCGGTGTCGACGCTCGCGCTGGAGGCCGTGATCGCGTGCAGTGAGCCCGCCGCCGTCGCGGAGGCGGAGCTCGCCGCCCGGCGCCTGTTCCGGGGCCGGGCCGCGCAGGCCACCGCGCTGGCGGCGGTCCCGGGGGTCACGGTGCTCCCGGGACAGGCCCCCTACCTGCTGCTCCGGTTGCCCGCCGGCCGGGGTGAGCGCGTGCGCACGGCGCTGCGGGACGCGGGGATCGCCGTGCGTCGCGGCGACACGTTCCCGGGCCTGGGGCCCGACCACGTCCGCGTCGCGGTCCGCCCCGCGCCGCAGGTGGCGCTGCTCGTCGCGGCACTGGTCGACGCGCTGGCGGCGGTGGCCGTGTGACCGCCACGGTGGCCGACGTCGTCGCGGCCCTCGAGGCTGCCTACCCGCCCGAGCTGGCCGCGGAGTGGGACGCCGTCGGGCTGGTCTGCGGCGACCCGGCCGACCCGGTGCGCTCGGTGCTGGTCGCGGTGGACCCGGCGCCCGAGACCGTGGCGGAGGCCGTGCAGGATCCTGGCGGGGCCCAGTTGCTCGTCACCCATCACCCGCTGCTGCTGCGCGGCGTGCACGGCGTCGGGGCCGACACCCCCAAGGGTGCGTTGGTGCACCGTCTGATCCGGTCGGGCACCGCGCTGTTCACCGCGCACACCAACGCCGACTCGGCCGACCCCGGAGTGTCCGACGCCCTCGCTGCCGCGCTCGGGCTCGCCGTCGAGGGGCCGCTGGTCGGTGCCCCCGCCGCGCCGCTCGACAAGATCGTCACGTTCATCCCCGTCGGCCCGGCCATCACGGTCGTACACGACGCGCTCTCCGCCGCGGGTGCCGGCCACGTCGGCAACTACAGCCACTGCTCGTTCGCGACGGCCGGCACCGGCCAGTTCAGGCCGCTCGACGGCGCGGACCCCACGACCGGCACGGTGGGCCGCCTGGAGCGGGTGGCGGAGACGAAGCTGGAGATGGTGTTGCCACGGGGGCTCCGCTCCGCGGTCGTCGCGGCGTTGCGGGCGTCGCACCCGTACGAGGAACCCGCCTTCGACGTCCTGGAGCTGGCCGAGCTGCCCTCCACCCGCGGGCTCGGGCGGATCGGTGTGCTCCCGGTACCACTGCGTCTGGACGCGTTCGCCGAGCGCGTCGCGGGTGCGCTCCCGCCGACGGCGTGGGGGGTCCGGGCCGCCGGTGACCCCGCGCGGATGATCGAACGCGTCGCCGTGTGCGGGGGAGCCGGGGACTCCGCGCTCGATGCCGCCGTCGCGGCGCGCGTGGACGCCTACGTCACCGCGGACCTGCGCCACCACCCCGCTGCCGAACACCTGCTGGCGGGTCCGGGCGTCCCGGCGCTCGTCGACGTGGCGCACTGGGCGTCGGAGTGGCCGTGGTGCGCGCAGGCGGCCGACGTCGTCCGCGAGGCACTGGGCGGTAGCGTCGAGGTTCGCGTTTCGCGACGCCGTACCGATCCGTGGACGGTGGCGCCGAGCACCGGAAGGCAGCCCTGAGGAATGTGGCATGAGGAATGTGGCATGAGGAAAGTGATGGTCTGATGAAGGCCGATCCCGCCGTCCAGCGGCGGCTGCTCGACCTCGCCGACATCGACGGCGAGCTGTCGCGGCTCGCCCACCGTCGCCGGACCCTGCCCGAGCTGGCCGAACTCGTCGAGGCCGAGGCCGCGGTGCGCAGTGCCCGGGACAAGCTCGTGGAGGTGGAGACGGCCGCGGGTGACCTGGACCGCGACATCCGCCGCATCGAGCGTGACGTGGAGGGCGTGCGCGCCCGCACCGAGCGCGACAACCGGATGCTCGCCGCCGCGGGCGTCGGTGCCAAGCAGGCCGGCGAGCTCCACCACGAGCTGGAGACCCTCTCCCGCCGCCAGAGGATCCTGGAGGACGAGCAGCTCGAGGTGATGGAGCAGCGTGAGGCCCTCGGTGTCGACGTCGAGCACTCCCGCGGCGTCATGGCCGCGGCCGAGACCGACGTCGCCGGGATCCTCGAGCGGCGCGACACCGCGCTGGCCGACATCGACGCCGGTGAGGGCGGCCGCAGGCGGGCCCGCGACGAGGTGGTCGCCACGCTGCCTGCCGACCTGCTCAGCGCCTACGACAAGCGCCGGGAGATGCGGGGGGTGGGCGCCGCGCTGTTGCTCGCGCGCCGCTGCCAGGCGTGCCGCCTCGAGCTGGACCGGACGTCGCTGGGCGAGCTGCGCGCCGCGCCTGCCGACGAGATCGTGCACTGCGAGGAGTGCGGCGTGATCCTCGTCCGCACGAAGGAGTCGGGCCTGTGAGGACGATCGTGGAGGTTACACGCGTGAAGGTCACCCTGGCGAAGGTCACGGCATGAAGGTCGTCGTGGAGGCCGACGGGGGTTCCCGCGGCAACCCGGGACCGGCGGGATACGGGGCGGTGGTGCTCGACCCTTCCACCGAGGAGGTTCTCGCCGAGCGCGCCGAGGGGTTGGGCGTCGCCACCAACAACGTCGCCGAGTACCAGGGGCTGATCGCCGGGCTGCGGGCGGCGATCGAGCTGGGCGCCACCGACGTTGAGGTGCGGATGGACTCCAAGCTGGTCGTCGAACAGATGTCGGGGCGCTGGCAGGTGAAGCACCCCGCCATGAAGCCGCTCGCGTCGGAGGCCGGACGTCTGGTGCGCGAGATCGGGACGGTGCGGTTCGGCTGGATCCCGCGCGCCCGCAACTCCCGCGCGGACGCGCTGGCCAACCGCGCGATGGACGCTCAGGCGGACCGCCGGTGACCGGCCCGGTGCTCGGCCCCGCGCCGGTCCCGGCCGGCCCGGCACCCGCCACGCCGGATCCCGCGGAGTCGGCGTCGTGGACCGGCCAGGTCGGTCAGCCCACGCGCCTGCTGCTGCTGCGCCACGGCCAGACCGAGCTGTCGGTCGGGCGCCGCTACTCCGGCCACGGCGACCCCGAGCTCACCGACCTCGGGCACCGGCAGGCCGCCGCGGCCGCGGTGCGGTTCGGGGCGCTGCCCGCCGTCGCCGCCGTCCTCAGCTCACCGCTGCGCCGCGCGCGCCAGACCGCCGCGGCCGTCGCCGATGTGACCGGCGCGCCGCTCGTCGTCCGCGACGGGTTGATCGAGACCGACTTCGGCGCGTGGGAGGGCCTCACCTTCGGCGAGGCCCGAGAGCGCGACCCGGACCTGCACGCCGCCTGGCTCGGTTCCGAGGACGTCGCACCGCCCGGTGGGGAGAGCTTCGCCGCGGTGTCGCGCCGGGTGGCCGCCGAGCGGGTCGCGGTCGTCGAGACGTACCCGGGGGCGACGGTCGTGGTCGTCAGCCACGTCACGCCGATCAAGATGGTGCTGCGCCACGCCCTGCACGGTGGGCCCGCGGTGCTCTACCACCTGCACCTCGACCTGGCGAGCCTGTCCGAAGTGGACTACTACCCCGACGGCGGTACCAGCGTCCGCCTGGTGAACGACACGAGCCACCACCCGGCCGAGTAGCCCTCAGGTGAGCAGCAGGTAGACCCCGACCGAGACGCCGAGCAGCACCACGGCCCAGCGCAGGACGTTCTCCGGCAGCCGGCGCGCGATCCTGGCGCCGAGGAAGCCGCCGACCAGCGTGGTGGGGGCGAGCAGCGCGACCGCGAGCCAGTCCACCGGCGCCGCCACCGCGAAGACCACCACGGTGACGCTGGCGATCACCAGTGACAGGAGACCCTTGAGCGCGTTGAGGCGCACCAGCCGATCGTGGGTACACAGCGAGAGCGTCGCGATGAGGATGACGCCCAGCGCTCCGCCGAAGTAGCCCCCGTAGATCGCCGCGGCGAACACTGCGGGGAGCAGGGCGGGGAGCCGGTCGGGCGCGCCGGGCGCGGGCGTCCCGATCCGGCGTCTGATCCACGGCTGCAGGGCCAGCATCGCGCTGGCCAGCAGTACGAGCACCGGCACGACGGCGTCGAACACCGCGCCGGGCAACGTCAGGAGCAACGCGCACCCGATGCCCGATCCCACGACCGCGACCGCACAGGTGAACAGGATCCGCCGTCGCTGTCCACGCAGCTCGTGGCGCGACCCCATGACGATGCCCAGGTATCCGGGCCACTGCGCCACCGAGTTGGTGACGTTCGCCGCGAGCGGTGGGAACCCGACGGCCAGCAGCGCCGGGAACACGAGCAGCGACCCCCCGCCCGCGACCGCGTTGACCCCGCCGGCGAACAGTCCGGCGAGCATCAGGAACACCAGCGCACCCGGCGACGCGTCGATCACGGGGGCACGCTATCGGGGTGGTCGGGGGCGGGGACGCTCCGGCGATGTACCCGTCGGGGTGTGCCCGGCCCGTCCGCGTAGAGTGATCGTGCGGACGAGCTGGCCGGGCGGCCGCGTCGGCGGGTTCATCCGGAACGTCGGGCGGGCCCGTCGCCGAGGAAAGTCCGGACTCCGTAGGGCAGGGTGGTTGTCAACGGCAACCCGGGGTGACCCGCGGGACAGTGCCACAGAGAACAGACCGCCTCCCACCCCGAGCTGTCAGCGGGGTCGGGCGGTAAGGGTGAAACGGTGGTGTAAGAGACCACCAGCACCCCGGGCGACCGGGGTGGCTCGGTAAACCCCACCCGGAGCAAGGTCAAGAGGCCCTCGTCCCCGGACGGGAGCTGCGCAGGCGTTCGAGGGCGGCCCGCCCGAGCCTGCGGGTAGACCGCTCGAGCCCGCCGGCGACGGCGGGCCTAGATGGATGGTCGCCGATCGGTGCGCCGCAAGGCGCCCGGGAACAGGATCCGGCTTACAGGCCAGCTCGTCCGCACCAAGCCTGTGAGCTGGGAAGACAAGCTCGGTGATCAAAGAATTGGCCCGGAGTTGGCCCAAGATCCTCCTGCCAAGATTTGATCGTCCATAGTAGCACCGCGTTGTGACACTCAGTGACGGATTGTCGGTGGGGGCGTTCGCTGGGAGCGGCCGTCGTCGATCAGGTCGACGGTTGCGGTGGGCGACGTGTCGAGCGTGTCAGAGCGCGGGGCCACCCGGTGCCGGACGCTGACTCATGGTCCGCGGCTCAAGGCCTGTCGGCTGTCTCGCACCGCGGCTCGTAGGCGGGCGTAGCGCCTCGTCGATCGCGTCGCGGGTGCGGTCGTCGGAGTCCGGCCAGAGGTGGGCGTAGGTGTCGAGCGTCTCGGCCGCGGTCGCGTGCCCGAGCCGGCGTTGGACCGTCTTGACGGACTCGCCGTGCCGGATGAGCAGCGAGGCGTAGTAGTGCCGGAGGTCGTGGAATCCTGTGCCTCGGCGGGCGCCCACCGTCGCGACGGCTGGTCGCCAGATCTCGCGGGAGAACCTGGTCCGGCGGAGCGCCCGGCTGTCGTCGTCGGTGAAGACGAGTCGGTCGGGGTGCTGAATGGGGAAGCGTTCGAGGTGCTGACGGAGGGTTTCCTCGACGACGGCGGGCAACGGGACGGTCCGGTGGGAGGCGGATGTCTTCGGTGGGCCGAGGAACGGGTCGCGGTGGGGGAGCAGCACGAGATGTTGCTCGACGCGCAGGGTGTGGCGGTTGACGTCGAGGTGCTCGTCGTCCAGGCCGAAGCATTCGCCCTGACGTAGGCCGGTTCCGGCGCCGAGGATCACGAGAGCCCGGTAGCGGCGCCGGAAGGCCTTCTTGCGTTGCTCGCCGGCGGGGTCGCGCCAGCGGACATCCCAGGACAGGCCGCCGGAGCGGGTGCGGCGCTGGATGTTCCCCACGTCGCCGAGCCGGTCAGCGCCCGGCTGCGATGGTCATGCGGCGCCGTCGTCCTGGGCGGCGAACCAGGCGCGTACGTCTCGCGGGTCGTAGCGGACGTAGCGTCCCACTCGACGCCCATGCGGGCCGTAACCGCGGTAGCGCCACTGGTGGAGCGTTGTGACCGGCACGCCGAGAAAGCGTGCTACTTCGACGACGCCCCACAGGCGTTCTGGCTCGTCATCCATTTCGTCCTCCGCTGATCACCGCACCTCGGTCGGAGGGTCGGCGGTGCGTTGGTCGCCCCCGTGGTCGATCCGTGGTCGGCGTGGTGTCGGAGGACGAGAGGCGCTGTCGGAACGTGGTCATGTCCGATGTCGCAGGCCGGCGTCGGGCCAGCGAACTATCGGTGCCGCATCCTGGCCGGTCTGCTGCTCGACGATGAGGCGCTACCGGACCCGGTGGATCGACCGTTTCGTCCTTGTCGACGCGGATGAGGCCCGTCTGGGGATTGCCTGGATCTGCGGGTGTCGTGGTGCGAACGCGCCGCTCCACGGGAGGTCGAGGCGGGCGTCATCGGTGTGCTGCGACCTCCGCTGCATGTGGACCACGCTTCAGGGGCGGAGCGTGAGGTCGAGGACGCCGCTCGGCGGCGGTTCTGTGCCAGCGCTGGCCCTCGGTCGGGCACGTGACCTGGTGTCGATGCTGCCGGTCCAACACAGTGCGCCGGCGGAGACCCCGGGGCGTCGGTCGCGCCTGGAGCCAGACGCTCAGGAGCCATGCGGAGTCGACAGGCGCACTCGGGCGGGTAGGCGTACCCGGTCACCTGTTCATGAGGGGCCGTCCGTGATGCTCGTCAGGTTCTGCTTCACCACGGTCGGTTGGACGGGCTGTTGGGTACCGTGACCGCCATGATCACCTGACTGGCGACGGCCGGTAACGCCTGCACGGTTCACGGCGACGGGCTGGATGCAGAACCAGAGGAGAGCACGTTCGTTGACGTCACCCGTGTGGTGAGGAGGGACCGATCCCAGCCGGTGCTGTGCTCGGTCGGCCCAGGGTGGGTTGGGCTGTCCGTACGGAGCTGGTTGCCCTCGGGACGATGTGTCAGGAAGATCCTGATTCTGGATCGGCATGGGGTGGGCAGCACGTGAAGGACGACATTCCGGGCGACGCACAGCGACGTCTCGTCCGCGACGCGATCGCGGTGTGGCGCGACAGCTTGGTGAACCTCTCTGGATCCAACAGGCTCCTCAACTTCCGGCCGCGCAAGACGAGCGCTGTGCGGATCGTCTTGCCCGATTCCTCGAGCATCGTGCGTGACCTGCTCGCCGACGCCACCTTCTCGTTCTCCGGGCCCTCGGTGGACCTCGACAAGTCAGCGGCCACTCCGGAGGAGGAGCGATCCACTCGGCCGACGGGCCGCGGTCGCCGCCGGCCCGTCCCACTACGCACCGAGAGCGGCGGACGCGATCTGAGCGGGGCGCTTCGCAACCTGATGCGGAGGTCCCAGCAGGAGTACCTCGACCGTGGGCTTCGGATCCTCTATCTGGCAGTCGGCGCTCTGAACTGGACCGACGAGGCCGGATCCGAGTACACGAGCCCTCTGCTGCTCCTCCCGGTCGAACTCCTCACCAACGGTCCCCAACAACTGCCCGATCTCGGCGCGGTCGAGGAGGACGCCGTCCTCAATCCGGCCCTCATCCTCAAGCTGGCCGAGTCGGGCATCGAACTGCCTGCCCTGAAGGAACTCGACGACATCGATCCGGCGCAGGTACTCGCACAGGTGCGCGCAGCCGTCGCCGGCCGCCGCACCTGGCGCGTCGAGAACATGACGGTGCTGTCGTACTTCACCTTTGCCAAGGAGGCGATGTACCGCGATCTGCTCGACAATCAGGATCGGATCGCCGAGCACCCAGCGATCCGGGCACTGGCCGCCGGCGGCCGCGGTGCGGAGACAGGCGACTTCGATTTCGACGAGCTCCGCGATGAGGACGTCGACGAGCGTGCGCCGGCCGACGCCACCCCGCTCGTCCTAGACGCCGACTCCTCACAGCGCGCATGCATCGCAGCCGCGGTCGACGGTCGGTCCTTCGTCATGGACGGTCCACCGGGTACCGGGAAGTCGCAGACGATCGCCAACATGATCGGCGCGCTGTTGAACGCCGGGCGCACCGTTCTCTTCGTGTCAGAGAAGGCGGCCGCCCTCGACGTCGTGCGGAACCGGCTCGACCACGTCGGTCTGGGTGCCTACCTATTGGAGCTGCACTCGAGCAAGGCCACCCGGAAGGAGGTGGCAACCGAGCTGGGGCGCTCGCTCGACTCCAAGCCGGTCGCCCCGTCCCGGATGAGCGCGGTCGACGTCGTTCAGCTGCGGCGTCGTCAAGCCGAGCTCAACCGATACGCCGCGGCTATGAACGAGCCCCGAGCGCCGCTGAACCTCTCCCTGCACACCGTGATCGGCCGGATCTCCGAGCTGGCCGACCTACCGACCGCCCCGGCGACAGGACGGCCGGTCGACGGTCTGGACCCTAGGCTCTTCGGCGAGATCAAGCGGCAAGCACAGGACATGGCCGCGGCCTGGCGGCCTGCGCTGGAGGGCTCCACCTACCTGTGGCGCGACATCCGCGAGCGTCGAGCAATGACGACGCGGCTGCAGGCGGCGCTGCGCGCGGTCGACGACCTTCACAGCACGATGCAGGCGAACCGAGCTGTGATGGATGCCTTCGACCTCGGCCGCCCGGCACAGGCCGAACAGCTGGCGACGCTCCTCGAGCACCAGGCAGAACGGCCACCTGGAGTTCCTGACCATTGGCTCACCGTCATTTCCAGCCAAGACCTCGGCATGGCGGTCCAGCGACTACACCACCGGGTCGAGGTGTTGCGTGTTCGGCAGGGGGAGGCCAGTTCCGCGGCCGGAACGCTGTGGTCGGACCTCCCGTCCCCGGACGGACTCGCCGCGCTCGATCTACGCCGGCTAGATGGGCTCCGAGCTGCGCCGCTACCGGTCGACGACATGACCGGCCCCATGATCGACAGCGTGCTCGAGCGGCTCACGAACGACAGCAAGGCGCTGCATGTCCTGCGCACCGCGCTCGACGACGTCGCAGGGCTCCTTCGGCTGCCGGCGCCCAGCACGTTCGATGACGCGGACAAGATCCTGTTCGTCGCCTCGACGGCCAGCGAGCCGGACCGTCCCGAGGCGGCATGGCTGTCGCCACGAGGTGGCGCATCGGCCGCAGCGGCCCTCGACCATTTCGGGTCTGTTCGGCGAGCTCTGGACGATGCAGAGGCAGCAGCTCGTCACTACTACGACGATTCTGCCCTTCTGGTGGATGCGAAAGTACTGGACGAGCGCTTCCGGACCCGGCACACCGGCGTACGCAAGCTCTCGGGCGCCTACCGTCAGGACAAGACGGCCGTCGCGGCGTTTACCCGGGACGGAATCGCGCCGGGCGACGCACACCAACAGCTCGCGTCGGTAGTCGCCTGGCAGGAGGCGGTGGCGGCACTTCAGGCGGCGGCGCCGGCCCACGCCCGGGATCTTGGTTCCTACTACCGGGGCCGCGCCACCGATGTCGCGCGTACCGGCGCCGCGATCCAACGAGCGGCATCGATCGTCGGACGGTTCCGGCAGGACGACCTGCACGGGGTCGCCGCGCAGATCGCGCGGGGCGCCTCCTCGGCTCCGGCACTCCTGCATGCGACCCGGACCGCGGCCTCCACCCTGCAGAGCTGGCGGAACGCGCTGAACCAGGCCGTGGATCTCGGCCCTCGACCGCAGCTGCTCAACGGGTCGCTGTCGGACGCGATCACCTGGATCGACGCGCATACGACCGTCCTCTCCATGGTTCGCGAGGTGGTCCGACGCCTCGATGGCGCGACCGGACGTTCGTGGACCGTCAGCGCTACCCGACGAGTCCTCGGCCTCCGGCTGGCAGTCGACCGTGCCGCGTCGGATCTGGATGCCGACTCCACCGATCACGAGGCCACCTGCGGTCAGCTGTTCCAGGGCGATCGAACCGATCTCGATGCGCTCCGCGTCGCTGCGGAGTGGGCCGAGGGCGCCCGTTCCCCGACCGGCGGGGTCCATGGTCCAGATCAGCTTGCTGCACTGGCGCAGAGCTCCGACGTCCGAGCGCTGCGTCCAGCGATCTCCGAGTGGCGAGCCCGCCGGGCCGATGTCCTGGAAGCCTTCGATCCTGTCCGGCGTCGCGAGCTGACCGAGGAGCTCGACGACTTCGACGATGCCTGCCGCCTGCTGTCGGCGCTGCTGGAGGATCCGGCCGGACAGGACGAGTGGACGGCTTACCGGCACAGCAGGGACGAGCTCGTGCGGGTGGGTCTCGGCGAGGCAGTGAAATTCTGCATGCGGGAGCAGATGACAGCGGATCAGGTTCCCGATGTCATCGAAAAGGCGGTACTGACCGAGTGGGTGGACCACTATGTCGCCACCGACGAGGCACTACGGGCGGTACGCGCCCAGGATCGGGACACGGCTGTCGCCGAGTTCCGCGAACTGGACCGCCGACTGATCACCACAGCGGTCGGGTCGATCATCGACGCGTGCAACGAGCGACGCCCTCGCGCCGTCACCGGGCAGGCCGGTGTCATCCGCCGGGAGGCGGAGAAGAAGCGCAAGCACATGCCGGTGCGCGATCTCGTCCATCGCTCCCGTGAGGTCACCCAGGCGATCAAGCCGTGCTTCATGATGTCGCCGCTGGCGGTGAGCCAGTACCTGCCGCCAGATCTCACCTTCGACGTCGTGATCTTCGACGAGGCCAGCCAGGTGGCACCCATGGATGCGATCAACTGCATCTACCGCGGGCGGGCGCTGATCACTGCTGGCGATCGCAAGCAGCTGCCGCCGACCAATTTCTTCGCCCTCGCCGGGGACGACGGTGACGAGTGGGTCGACGACGCCGACGACGCCAAGGACTTCGAGTCGATCCTCGACCTCGCAAAGTCGTCGGGGGTCTACCGCAGTCTGACGTTGAAGTGGCACTACCGGTCGCGGCACGAGTCGCTCATCTCGTTCTCCAACGTGTCCTTCTACGAAGGTCAGTTGATCACCTTCCCCGGGGCCGAGCACGAGGGGCCGGACGTAGGAGTCGAGCTCGTGCCGGTGCAGGGGGTGTACCGCCGCGGTTCGACCAGGGACAACCCGATCGAAGCCCGCGAGGTGGCTGAGCGGGTGCTGCATCACTACGACACAAGGCCGGGGCGTTCCGTCGGGGTGGTGACCTTCTCCGAGGCGCAGGCGACGGCCATCGAAGCAGCCGTCGAGGAGGCCCGCCGCGATCGGCCGGAACTCGACGATCATTTCACCGAGAGCCGCCTCGACGGGTTCTTCGTCAAGAGCCTTGAATCGGTGCAGGGCGACGAACGCGACGTCATGATCTTCTCGGTCGGTTACGGGCCGGACGAGGCCGGCCGCACCACGATGCACTTCGGGCCGTTGAACCGCTCCGGCGGATGGCGGCGGCTCAACGTCGCGGTCACCCGCGCCCGCTATCGCAACGAGATCGTCACCTCGCTGCGCGCCGGTGACATCACAGCTTCGGCGTCCAACGAGGGATTGCGCCACCTGCGCCGCTACCTCGACTTCGCCGAGCGCGGCCAAGCCGCGCTCGCGCTCAGCGTCGCCACCGGTGGCGACGCGGAATCGCCTTTCGAGGAATCGGTCATCAGCACGATCCGCTCTTGGGGGTACGACGTCACCCCGCAGGTCGGTGCGGCTGGGTACCGGATCGACATGGCCGTCCATCACCCCGACCACCCGGGCGTGTTCGTGCTGGCGATCGAGTGCGACGGTGCCCAGTACCATTCCTCCCGGGTCGCTCGGGATCGGGATCGACTGCGCGACCAGGTCCTTGTCGGGCTCGGATGGACGATGCACCGCATCTGGGGCACGGCGTGGTATAGGGATCGTCGGGGCGCCGAACGTCGGCTGATCGAAGCGATCGAGGCGGCGATCCGGGCACCGGTCAGTGGAGTCCTCGGTGGCAGCCCGGTCGCCCCCGCACTGGAGCGAACGACGGTCGAGCTCGAATCGGTGGACTACGCCGAGGTGCCCGACTGGACGGTTCCCTACGCGCTGGCCGAGATCAGCGGACGTCCGCGCTGGACCGATTCCAGCGACCCGGCAGTCGTCCCAGCCATGCGCACCGCGGTGGAGCAGATCGTGGCAACGGAAGGCCCGGTACACATCGAGGTCGTGCACCAGCGCTTTCGGCAGGCGTGGAACATCGGGCAGATCGGATCGCGTATCCGGGCCAACATCGAGTCCGCTGTCGTGCGCTCCGCGCAGGTCTCGCGGATCGGCGACTTCCTCCATGTGACCGGCGTCGGGGTACATGTCGTCCGGACGCCGGTCGACGGTTGCCGCCGCACGGTGGAACAGGTCCACGGCTCCGAACTCGAAGCGGCGCTGGTGAACCTGGTTCGGGACGCCGGTGGCATCGCCTTGGACGACATCACCGTGCACGCGGCGAAGCTGTACGGGTGGGGGCGGCGAGGGCCGGACATCACCCGCCGACTCGATGCGACGCTCGAGTCGCTCGTCTCCTCGGGTCGGCTCCGCCGGACTGGTGACGAACTCAGCGTTCAATCACCTCACTGACACGGAACGGACGACCACGGACCGCTCTGCATCGTGACTACCGTTGTCCGGCTCCTGACTCGAGTTCGAAGCGCTCGTGCAGGGTGTCGAGTTGGTGGTCGAGGGTGACGGCGTCCGGCCAGAGTTGCTCGACGTTGTAGATCACGATCGGGACGACGAGTACGAACAGCACCATGGCGAGCGCTGCGAGGTCGTCACGGCCCGGTGCGGCGACAGGGGTCCGTGCAGGGCGGGCATAGGGGGATCGTCGCGGGCGGCAGCAACGTTTCGGTCGGCACTGATCA
>Ga0209490_10001374_pt1 | contig 23801 bp, 21 predicted proteins | sample MAT06_FD_187209 | JGI IMG/M metagenome (GOLD analysis project Ga0209490, IMG submission 187209) | Freshwater microbial communities from Lake Fryxell liftoff mats and glacier meltwater in Antarctica - MAT-06 (SPAdes) (version 2) | ecosystem: Environmental > Aquatic > Freshwater > Ice > Liftoff... | reverse complement strand
TACTTTTACCAGCACCATGCCAACGCTTCAACTTCATGCAAGCAACCTTTTAGATATCTATTCTGCATTAACAGAAACAGAGTTAAAACTTCCGTTAGTGAATAGTGGAATTAGCGCAGGCTTCCCATCACCAGCGCTTGATTTTGTAGACTTAACAATCGACTTAAATCTGCATTTAATTAAACATCCATCTTCTACTTTTTATGGACTTGTAAAAGGCCATTCAATGAAAAATATTGGCATCCATGATGGCGATCTTTTAGTGATAGACAAAAGTATTGAACCTATAGATAATAAAATTGCCGTTTGTTATATTGATGGAGAGTTTACGTTGAAGCGAATTAAATTAGAAAAAAATCAGTGTTGGCTTATTCCTGAAAATGAAAATTACAAGACCATAAAAGTTACCGAAGAAAATGATTTTTTAATTTGGGGAATTGTAACTTACGTGATTAAATCTTTTTAGAAATGTTTGGGCTTGTTGACTGTAATAATTTTTATGCCTCTTGCCAGAGAGTGTTTCGCCCCGACTTAATTGGTAAGCCTATCGTTGTTCTTTCTAACAATGATGGCTGTGTAATCGCACGCAGTAATGAAGCCAAAGAATTAGGCATTCCAATGGGTGCCGTAGCTTATCAGTACGAAAAATTATTTATTCAAAATAACGTAAATGTTTTTTCTGCCAACTTTGCTTTGTATGGCGATATGAGTCAGCGAGTAATGAATATATTAAGTGAGTATAGTCCCGATATGGAAATTTACAGCATTGATGAAGCCTTTTTAAAATTCGATGGGTTCAAAAATTTCAACCTACAAACAATGGGCGAAGAAATGCAAAGAAAGGTTACCAAGGGCACTGGCGTTCCTATAAGCGTAGGCATTGCACCTACCAAAGCGCTAGCCAAAGTAGCCAATAGAATTGCTAAAAAATTTCCTCAAAAAACAAAAAGTGTTTATATAATTGATAGTGAAGAAAAAAGAATTAAAGCGCTCAAGTGGTTAAAAGTTGAAGACATTTGGGGAATTGGAAGGCAACACAGTAAAAGGTTACAAGCCCTTGATGTAAAAACAGCGTACGACTTTACACAGCTCGACAATGATTTCATAAGAAAACAATTTTCTATAGTTGGCTTAAGACTGCAACAAGATTTGCAAGGTATTCCTACATTGGATTTAGAAGAAGCTGAAGCAAAAAAAACAATTGCAACTACACGTTCTTTCGATAATAATTATACCGAATTAAAACAGTTAGAAGAACGTGTTACAACCTTTGCTGTTAGCTGCGCCGAAAAATTAAGGAAGCAACAATCTTGTTGTAATTCGTTAATGGTATTTATTCATACTAATAGACATAGAAAAGAATTGCCTCAATACAGCAGAAATATTGTTATACAATTACCTTATCCAACCAACTCAAGTATTGAGCTGACAAAGTTTGCTGTACAAGCGCTAAAAAGAATTTTTAAAACTGGTTATGCCTATAAAAAAGCAGGCGTAATTATACAGCACTTTACACCAGAAACAATTACACAAATAAATTTATTTGAAAACAGCAATGAGCGCCACAAAAAAGTAATGAGTACGATGGACAAACTCAATACTATTTATGGAATGCAAAAAATTAAATTGGCTTCACAGGACTTGCGAAAAGTTTGGAAAATGAAACAAGAAAAATTATCGCCCAACTATACAACCAAATTGTCGGACATTATAACCATAAAAGTGTAATGTGTTTTCATAGTAAACAAACTAAATCAGCGCAAGAATTAAAAAATCGATTCAATGCAACATTTGAAAAGGAAGATTATTTTTTGCCTGATGAAGACGTTAATGGATTTACATTTCCGGCAACACCAATCATTACAAATACAGAACCAAATAAAATTCAATTATTTAGTTGGGGGTTATTGCCAAGTTGGGCAACCGACATGACTTTTAGAAAAAATACGTTAAACGCAAAAATAGAAACTATAAAAGAAAAGCCATCATTCAGGCAATCTGTCAACAATAGATGTTTAATACCGGTGGATGGGTTTTATGAATGGCAATGGCTAGATGATAAAGGAAAGAAAAAGCAGAAATATTTACTAGCGTTACCAAACAATGAGTTGTTTTGTTTTGCAGGAATTTGGAATAATTGGGTAGATAAATCAACTGGAGAAATTATTAGCACCTACACCATACTCACTACAGAGGCCAATGCATTAATGGCCAAAATTCACAACTCAAAAAAAAGAATGCCGGTTCTGATTAATAAGGCAAATGAAGAAAATTGGCTGATGGGGAAAGAAATTATTAATAATGCGCTTGACCTAGAAGCAATTAAAATCATCCGCTAAGCGATCAAAAAATCACATCTATTATTTATTTACTGGCACTAACCTGATTTTCCAGTTTTCTACATATTTTTTGGAGAAATGATCTTCGCTAGTTTCTAATAAAGTTAAGCCTCCTGTTACAGTACCAAGCGCAATCCATAAATTTTCTAAGCTGGCTAAACCAATGCCGAGTAATGTATATCCAAGTAATTGAAGGGTAGTGCGCCCAATTTGCTTGCCTAAAGTAATTTTTCTAATACCAGTTAATTTATCAAGCCTAATCTCTCTATTTGTGCCTACACTCCTGTCTTTAAATTGGATACTACTATCGGTAATATTAGTAATCCGAGCTTTCGCAAAAATGCGGATAAGGCTGGTATCTTTACTTTGGATAAATACGTTAGAAGGGCGATTTAATACCTGATCTGAAAGTTGATCGAAACTTAAAAACACCTTATCACCTACTACAATATTTTTTACTCTATCTGTTCCTGGTAAATATTGTTCTATTTTGTAGGTTTGTCCAAAGCAAAAAGCAACAATTAAAAAAGCAATAGCTGTAATAAGTAGTTTCTGCATTGTTTTTAAATTCTACTATCTAAACTAAACAATAAGTATACCTACGTATAACAGTATTCTATATAGGAATAAAAAAATCTCTAAATTAACAATCTGTTTTAAAAGCTGCCCTGCCTTATATTTGCAGTAAATCTTAAATAGATCATATGCTGCCCAAATTCAAACGTATCCTCCTTAAGCTATCTGGAGAAGCCCTATTAGGCGACCAACGCAATGGCGATCCATTTAATCCCAAAATTATTGAGCAATATGCTCAGGATATTAAGCTGGTAACAGATTTGGGTGTTCAAGTAGCAATTGTAATTGGTGGTGGTAATATCTACAGAGGTATGAATGAAGCAGATAGTGGTATAGAAAGAGCCCATGGTGATTATATGGGAATGCTTGCAACAGTAATTAATGCGATGGCAATGCAGGCTATGTTAGAGAAAATTGGCGTTTACACACGTTTGCAGAGTGCCATTAATATGGAGCAGGTAGCAGAACCCTATATTAGAAGAAAAGCTCTCCGCCACCTCGAAAAGGGACGTGTAGTTATTTTTGGAGCTGGTACTGGTAACCCTTACTTTACTACCGATACTGCAGGTTCATTAAGAGCCATTGAAATGAAGGCAGATGTTATATTAAAAGGCACAAGGGTTGATGGTGTGTATAGTGCCGATCCTGAAAAAGATCCTACTGCAACTAAATTCGATAAAATATCATTCCAAGATTGCATAAGCAAAAACCTGAAAGTAATGGATATGACCGCTTTTACTCTTTGCATGGAAAATAAACTCCCTATTATTGTTTTTGATATGAATTTGCCTGGCAATTTATTGCAAGTAGTACAAGGAGCCAATGTAGGAACGCTAGTAAGCTAGTGCCCCATTCATACAATTAATTTAGCTGATTATTAATCCTTATGTAATTTTAAACAGCATGAGAAAGCTTTTAGTCATTTTATTATTTACGCTGCCAATCATTAAATCTGGTTTAGCTCAAGGCAATTTAACGTTACCCGATGCTGTATCAATTGCACTAAAGAATAGTTACAATATTCAATTAGCTAAAGACAATTTGGAGATTGCTAATATCAATAATCATATAGGAGTTGCAGGAGGATTGCCAATTGTAAATGCACAGATAGTAGATAATGAACAAATTATTAGTATCAATCAAAAATTCCCCGATCCAACAAGAAATCTTAAGCGAGACGGAGTAACTTCTAATATACTAAATGCTTCCGTTATTGGAAATGTATTATTGTTTAACGGCTACAGAGTTAAAGCAACTAAAAGTAGATTAGAAGAATTAGAAAGCCAAAACCAAGGTCTTTTAAATGCGCAAATTCAGAACACTATAGCAGCTGTAAATACTGGTTATTATAATGTTGTTCGGCATCAATACTTTTTAAAAAGTATCAATCAATCTATAGATGTTTCTAAACAAAGATTGAATATCCTAAATAGTAGAAAAGAAGTAGGCTTAGCAAATAACGCCGATATATTTCAAGCACAATTAGATTTAAATACGTTGATTCAATTAGCAGAATCACAACAGCTTGTGATTGATCAAAGTAAAACTGACTTACTTAATTTAATATTTGTAAATCCAGATTCAACTATTACCATTAATGATACAATAATCATTGATCGTAACATCAATATCAGTGAAATAAAAACACTGTCACTTAAAAATCCACAATTGATAGTTGCAGAACAGCAAATTAAAATCAATCAGTTACTTGAGAGAGAAGTGGCTGCGCTAAGATCTCCAACATTAAGAGCTACAGCAGGATATAACTTAAATAATACAAGTAGTGCTGCCGGATTTATTTTATTGAATCGAAGTTTTGGGCCACAAGTTGGATTAAATTTATCTATGCCCATATATAATGGTACTGTAAACAAACGCCAATTAAAAGTTGCAGAAGTAAATACAAAAATTGCTAAAACAAATAGAGATAATTTTATTTTGGGTATTGAAACTGGTGTTGTTAGAACCTATCAATCATATACAAGTACTTTGGCTCAATTAAAAACGTCTAAAGAAAATTACGATCTCTCAATTAAATTATTGAATTTGGTAATGCAAAAATTTCAGTTAGGTGAGGGTACAATTATTGATGTTCGTGTTGCTCAAAATAGTTTTGAAGTTGAATCTTTTAAACTTGCTAACCTAGCTTTTACTGCAAAAGTTGCAGAGATTGAGTTGAAGCGGTTGGCTAATTTATTGCAACCTTAAATAAATTGATTAACCGTTTTGTAAATATATTTTAATAGTGGATTACTCTATTCAATCAAAACTACCCAATGTTGGTACTACTATTTTTACAGTTATGAGTCAACTTGCTGTTGAACATGGTGCTGTAAATCTTGGTCAAGGATTTCCAGATTTTCCAATGAGCAGTGCATTAACTGATTTGGTAAATAAAGCCATGCAAAATGGCAATAATCAATACGTGCATATGGCGGGCTTGCCAATTTTAAGAGAAGCCCTTGCAACTAAAGCAGCAAAACTATATAACGCATCTATCAATCCAAATACAGAAATAACTATTACTCCAGGTGGCACTTACGCAATTTATACAGCACTCACAACTGTTTTACAACCTGGCGATGAAGTAATTGTTTTTGAACCAGCTTATGATAGTTATATACCAAATATTGAAATCAACGGTGCAAAAGCGGTAACCATTTCATTGCAATTTCCTGATTATTCTATTCCATGGGATAAGGTTAAATTGGTAATCAATACTAAAACAAGAATGATCATGATCAACTCGCCACATAACCCTACTGGCGCGGTTTTGAGTGAACAGGATATGCAAGAACTATCTGCAATAGTTGAAGGAACGAAAATTATTATTTTAAGCGATGAAGTTTATGAACATTTAATATTTGATGGAATTAAACACCAAAGCGTATTAAATTATCCCGAATTATTTTCTAGAAGCTTTGTTTGTTTCTCCTTTGGTAAAACATATCATTGTACAGGATGGAAATTAGGTTATTGTATTGCGCCAGAAATGTTAATGAATGAATTCAGAAAAGTACATCAATTCAATTGCTTTACTTGCGATGCACCAAAGCAATTTGCATTAGCTGAATATATTAAAAACGAATCGGCCTATTTAGAATTAGGAATGTTTATTCAACAAAAAAGAGATTTTTTTAGAGAGTTGATGAAAGCCACACCATTTAAATGCATTCCATCTCACGGAAGTTATTTTGAGTGTTTTAGTTATGTAAGTTTTAGTGATGAAAGCGATAAAGAATTAGCAATTCGATTAACCAAAGAATATGGAATTGCTACGATTCCAGTTTCAGCATTTTATAAAAATGGAGAGGACAATAAAGTATTACGCTTTTGTTTTGCTAAAAAAGAAGAAACGTTAGAAAAAGCAGTAGCGAAGCTTCAATATTTATAAAGCTCGCTACTACTCAATTTTTTTACCATTTACCATCACCATCTAAGAGATTGCCTATTCCACCAAGAATACTGCCTTCTTCTCTTCGAGATGTTGTACCGTATTGTAAAATTCTACCAGCTAATCTGCTAATAGGAAGTGTTTGAATCCATACAGAACCTGGGCCAGTTAACGTTGCAAAAAATAATCCTTCACCACCAAATATGCTATTCTTAATTCCTCCAACAAATTGAATATCATAATTTACAGAAGCAGTAAATCCTACAATACATCCGGTATCAACTTTTAATAATTCTCCGGGTAACAAATCTTTTTTTACAACATGACCACATGCATGCAGAAATGCCATTCCATCTCCTTGTAAGCGTTCCATTATAAATCCTTCTCCACCAAATAACCCCGTACCTAGTTTTCTTTGAAATTCAATCCCAATATTTACTCCTTTAGCGGCACATAAAAATGCATCTTTCTGGCAAATAATATTATTGTTCAATCGCGATAAATCTAAAGGAATAATTTTACCTGGATAGGGAGATGCAAAACTAACCCTACGCTTACCCTTGTTAATATTAGTGAATGCAGTCATAAATAAATTCTCTCCTACTAACACTCTTTTGCCAGCGTTAAATAACTTCCCTAGCAAACTATTATCCTGTTGTTGACTTCCATCACCAAAAATTGTTTGCATGGTTATGCCATCGTCCATCATCATAAATGCTCCTGGTTCTGCAATAGCCGATTCGTTGTAATCTAATTCAACTTCTACATATTGCATTTCTTCGCCAAAAATTCTAAAATCTATTTCGTGATTTTGCATAGTTTATTTCTTTAATTTTCCTAGCCAAACTTTTTTCCCTTGTATTGCTCGTCCGATATACATTACACCAACAAATGTAAAGAAGAATGGACCTAAAAAGCCAAATAACGCTACATATTTTGTACCATAAAAACGTTCCATCGGCCTTCTTAAACGCTCCGAAATAATATACATACTCGGTACCATAATTAGAGTAAGGAAGAATGAGAATATCAATCCAAATATGATGGTCCAACTCAACGGTCCCCAAAAAACTACACTATCACCGCCTAAGAAAATCTTAGGATTCAAATGTTGGAAGAAAGATACAAAGTCGATATTAAAACCAATAGCAAGAGGTAATAAACCAAGAATAGTTGCTAATGCAGTTAATAGTACAGGAATAATTCTAATCTTACCTGCTTGTATTGCGGCTTCTCTGGTTTTAAAACCCCTACCTCTTAACTCATCTGTAAATTCAATTAATAAAATACCATTCTTAATTACAATACCTGCTAATCCAACTATACCAACACCCACCATAATAGTAGCCATAGACATGCCTGTTATGGCATAACCCATAAATACACCAATGATTGAGAAAAATATTTCCGTTAGTACAATGAATGGTTTACTTAAACTATTGAACTGTAATACAAGAATCAAAAAGATGATAAGCAAAGCAGAAACCATGGACATTCCTAGGAACGATAATGTTTCGGCTTGTTGTTCACTTTCTCCGGTTTGTTTTATTATAACATCTGCCGGTATTGGTGTTTTAGCTTTAAAGTCTTCTATTTTTTTCTTTAAAGCTTCATTAATTACTGGAGTTAAAGAAGGATCTGTAACATTCGATTGAATTTGAATTGTACGCTTTAAATTCTTTCTTTTAACGCCACCTGTAGTATTGGTATAATCAACACTCGCAACACTATTTACTGGTATCTGCTTTACAGCTCCTGAAACAAAATCCCTAAATACAATTCGCATATTCATTAAATCACCAATATTGTTTCTTTTTAAATCTTGGTACCTTAATTGAATTTTATAATCGTCTTCGCCATCTTTTAGTTTACTAACTTCTTTTCCAAAAACAGCAGTTCTAAGCTCCATACCAATTTGAGCGGTGCTTACTCCTTCTGCTAATGCCCTTTCTCTATCAATAATGATAGAAATTTCAGGATTATTTAAATCTACATCCATTTCTAAGTTCTGAATCCCTTCAATGCGATTAGTATCTAAATGATTTTGTAAATCATACGCAACTTTTGAAATAGATTCAAAATTATCGCCTGTAATTTCAATATTCACTGGAGGATCTGTTGGGGGGCCTCCATCTTCTTGTCCAACTTCAATTGACGCTCCAGGAATACCGGTCATTTCTTTTCTAATTGAATCAAGATATTGTGCACTGCTCTTGCCATGCCTTTTTTCAAATTCCACAAATGATATTTGAATTCTTCCCAAATTAGATTGAGCACTTCTATTATTATCTCTTGGGTTATTGGCGCTTACTGCAACATTAGAAATAACGCTTTCTACTATACTTCCAGGAGCTTCTGGTTTATTTTCACCCAAGATTTTATAAACTCTGCTCTCTAATACCCTAACAACAGAATCTGTTTTTGTTGCTGTTGTACCAATCGGCATTTTTAAATAAACATAAACAAAATTTGGGTCGCCACTAGGGAAAAATGGTTTAGGATTATTTCTTAAAACCAATAAGAAAAGTGAAATTGGAAATAACATAAATAAACCTACCATTAACCAACCTGGCCTTGTTCCCTTTAAAATCCAACGCAGTAAAGTTTCATACCTATTCATGAAATTAGGTAAAGCCTTTTCTTGGAAATAATGAATAATATTGCGTAATACATAACGTTCTAGAATAACTAATAAATCTATAAAGATTAATAAATTTCCAAAACCATGCCAACCAGCTAAATTGAATAATATTCCAAATGCAGCGAATGCCCAAAACCACCATTTTTTAAATACTGCATTTTTTGGTTCTTCAAATTCTCTACCTTCTGGTTTCATAAAACTTACTGCAAAAACAGGGTTAATAAAAAAGGCAACAATTAAAGAAGCTGTTAATGTTAAGATCAACATTGTAGGCAAGTAAATCATAAACTTACCAATCAATCCTTTCCATAACAAGAGTGGAAAAAATGGTGCCAACGTAGTTGCAGTTCCTGCTAGTACAGGGATAAATACTTCTCCAGCAGCCTCTTTTGCAGATCTTGTAATTTTAACTTTACCATTATTGTATATTCTATGTGTATTCTCAATTACTACTATGGCATCATCTACAATAATTCCTAATCCAAATAGTAAAGCAAATAATACAATGAAGTTTAATGTAACACTTGAGCCAACTATATAATCAGCAACAGGTAAGAAAAGGAATGAAACAAAAACAGATAATGGCACACTTAATGCCACAAAGAAGGCGTTGGTTACGCCCATAAAAAACATAAGAATAAGCAACACCAAAATAAAACCAATAATGATGGTGTTCACCAACTCATTAAATGAAGTTTTTGTTTGCTTGCTTTGATCGCCAGTAATAACTACTTTTAAATCTTTAGGCAACTCCAGATTAGCCTGCATTTCTTCAACTATCTTTTTTACACCATCAGCAGTATTAATAAGATTTTCACCAGATCGTTTTACAATATTTAAGGTTACTACATTTAAACCACCTAAACGAGCATAGCTATTAGTTTCCTTTATAGTATCAATTAACTGTGCAATATCTTTAAGATAAATAGGTGATCCAGAAATATTTTTAATGATAATATTTTCCATATCATAAGCACCAGTAAATTGGCCTTTTACTTTGATATTTCTTTTCATTGTACCTACTTCTATTAAGCCAGCACTTATGTCGCGGTTTTCAAAACTCACTGCATTTTCAATATCACGGAATGTGAGTTTTGCAGCTTCCATTTTTACAGGATCAACATTAATCTGTATTTCCCTTTCCGGAGCTCCAACTATTTCTGCTCTACTAACTTCCTTCATCACTTCAATTCGATCTTGCATTTTATCTGCAAACTGCTTCAATTTAATACCATCAAAATTGCCACTAATATTCACAAACATAATAGGTAGTTCACTAAAGGCAAACTCTTGCACGTTAGGCTGACTGGTTAAATCGTTCGGTAAATCTGTTTGTGCTTTATCTACAGCATCTTTTACTTTTTGCTTTGCTACTTCAGTTTTAATATCAGTGTCAAACTCAATAACAATTAAACTAAAATCTTGCTGAGAGGTAGACTGTATCTTATTTACTTTAGCTCCACTAATAGACTTTAATTGTTTTTCAATTGGCCTAGTAACTAAGTTTTCTATATCTTTTGGAGAGTTTCCAAAATATACTGTGCTAATTGATATTGTAGGAACCACAATATCCGGGAACTGTTCTCTTGGTAAAGTGTTGAACTTATTTAATCCATACAAAGAGATAATGATGGTAATAATATAAACGGCTGTTTTATTATCTACTGCCCAACTAGTAGGTTTAAACTCTTTGAATTTTTTTGCTACACCTTCTATAAAATTCATATATAATATTTAAAGAAAACGGTACAGTTTTCTTGTAAAAAATTTATTTCTTTATAACACTAATAACTTGACCGTCGTAAATATTTTGGTAACCATCAGTGATTAACGATTCGTTTTGAGCAAGGCCAGATTTTACTTCAATTAATTGGCCGTACATTTCTCCAACAACAATTGATTTTTTACGGGCAATTAATTTATTGCCTTCTTGAGCTGCAACGTATACAAATTTACCTTTTTCATCTGTTTGAACCGTATTTACTGAAATAGCAATGGCATTTGGTGACTCATAGTCCTGAAATTTTAACTGTGCTAATTGATTTGGGCGAATTTCAGAGTCATAAGCAATTTTAACTTCAGCATCAAAGCTTCTATTATTTACATTGATGGTACGGCTTGTAGTAGCAACAGTAGCATTAATGGTTTTATTTGATTCTGGGAAATTTATAATCACTTTAGATCCAACTTTTATTTTATTACCATAGTTTTCTGGAACCTGAGTAATTACTTTTAAAGCTGAAGTACTCACTAATTTTATTTGTGGAGTAGCTCCTGCTAAGCCAGCAAAAATTTCACCAACTCTTACGTTTAAGTCGTCCACCACGCCAGTAACATCTGCATATACATTACTCGCTTTTAATTGTTCTTCAGCAACTTTTACTTGTTCTTCGCTAGCAGACAATTGCTTTTCTAGAGATTGAACATTATTTTTTGCAGAAATATATTGCACTTCTGAGCCAATACCTTCTTTCCATAAATTTCCTTGGCGTTGATTGATGTCTTTTGCAAAAATTAATTGTGTTTTTAAAGTTTCTAAGCTTTTTTGAGCAGCAAGTACTGATTGTCTCATTACAGCATCATCTAACTTTAATAATAACTGACCTTGCTTAACTTGGTCACCTTTTTTTACATAAATAGCTCTAACCTGTCCTGGACCCATACGTGGAGATACATACGATACGTTATCGGATGTAATATTTCCCTGTAGATCTATATAATGAGAAAATGATTGAGTTACAATTGTAGTTACACCAACTAACTTAGGATTGCTTAAATTATTACTTGCAGTATCAAGTTTATTAATTTCACTTTGCAAAGCAGTTATCTTATCTGTAATTTGTGAGTGCTCAGTTTTTAGTTTTTCTAAAGTAGCTTTTTTATCTGCTAATATATTTCCACCTTCTTTGTTGCCTCCACAGCCAGCCATAATTAGTGAAGTAGATGAAAGGATGATCAATTTTTTTATTGTAAGCATTTTTCTGGTTTTTTAATTTGTATTATTTTATAATTTTCCTGTTGCATTTAAGTAATCCACTCTTGCAATAATTGCATCATATAAAGAAGTGATGTAATTGGTTTGAGCAATTTTTAAATCTGCATCTGCAGCATTTATTTCTGTATTTGAACCCGTACCAATTTCATATTTCTTTTTCGTTTGAGCATATACTCTTTCTGCAAGACTCATGTTGTTTTTCTGAGATGTTAAAACCGAAATTGAATTATTATATTTCAATCTTGCTTGCTCAACAGAATTATCTATCGATAATTTTAAGTTTTCTAATTGATTACTGGTTTGCTCAAGTTCAATCTTTGCCTTTTTAACCCTTGCATCTTTTGCAAAGCCACTAAAAATCGGGATCGACATATTTACTCCTACACTTGAAGCGGTAAACCAATCTCCCCTATTAAAAAAATCAAACTGATTACGTTGAGCAATTTTGCTATAATTCGCACCTAAAGCTATTGTTGGTAAATAGCTTAATTGGTAACGTCTAACATTGTATTCATTCAATTGCTTCGCAAATCCTAAGTATTGAAAATCTTTTCTGTCTTGGTATTGATATGGTGCATCTGCAGAAATCTCCTCATTAATTTTATTGTAATCGAGTTTTTCAGTTAATACCAATGTATCTGTAGCAGGCATTCCAATTAAAGTTTTTAATCCTATATACCCTACAGAAATTGCATTGAGTGCTTTTTGCTTTTCTGTTTTTACATTGTTTAGTTGAACTTCTATTTTGTCGATGTCTAATTTTTCAACAAAACCGTTTTTGTATAATGCTTTTGTGTCGAAGTCTAGTTTATCTAGTCGGCTAATATTTGCATCTAAAATTTCTATTTGGGTTTTACTTGCAACCAATTGGTAATAAATTTTGTACACGTTGGTTTTAATTGAAACTTCAGTTACATCAGCTGCACTTTTTTGAAAGTTTATTGCTGCATCACGTGCTTGAAGACCAATAAAAACCTGACCGTCGAATAAAAGTTGTTGTAGTGAAACACCAGCACTTGCATTCCATTTAGTTCCAAACTGTGCTTGAATAAATCCAAAATCGCCTGGCATTTTTATCGGGTTACCATTACCATCTTTTACTCCTTCATTTAACAATACTTGATAAGTTGCTGGAGAAATAAAATTTGGCAAAGTAGTTACTGCAACATTTGGGAAAAATTGAGATCCAATAGCACCAGTTATAGAAGGTAGTGCTGAAGCTGTAATTTCTTTGTTAGTTTGAATTTGTGATTGAATATTTAATAATGCATTCTTTACTTGCACGTTATTTTTATTGGCGTACTCAACTGCTTGTAAAACAGTAAAATCGTAACGCGTATTAATTTTTTGTGCTTTTAAAGAATTAACTATGAATGCTACAACAAGCAATCCAATTAATTTGTAATTGAAGTTCATATGCTATTTTTTTTTCTTTGATTCTTATATTTTGTAAGTTGTTTCTGCCCTTTTGTTGTGCAAATTCCATATAGAAAATGTTCCATCATTTCTGTTTCTATCTGAAATAATGAGTATTTATTTGGAGGGAATAATTCTGTATTAAATGCGATGAAAATACTTTCAATTCTAAATTTTGTTATTATTTCTATATTAATACCTTCTCTATATAACTCTTCTTTGATTCCTTTTTCAATGTTTTCTTTAATTATTTTATACAAGAACTTATTCTTATGATCATTCATTTTTTTGAAAGCTGATGGGTAATATTTTTGCATTTCAAAAAAGATCACCGGGTTCATTGTACTCATCATTTCCTGCATCATATCTAGGGCTAAAAAAACTTCATGAACTGCGTTTTCAGATATTAGCAAATGTTCAGCACATTCAACCACGTCGTTATCTATTTCTCTTTGAACAACAGCATCAATTAAAGTGTCTTTATCGGTGTAAAACTGGTAAATCGTTTTTTTGCTCATGCCTAACTTAGTAGCAATATCATCCATGGTAACATTCTTCAGTCCGAAACGGAAGAAGAGCTCCTGGGCTTTTTCTACAATTCTTTGCTCCATAATGTATTATTAGAGCGCAAAACTACGGAAACTATATTCGTTGCCAAAGTTTCCGTAGTTTATTTTGTATTATTTTTTTGTTAACGCGCTATTTAGGTGATGAGTGGCGAAATTGTTGCATATTGCATATATAATAAGCCACTAACTGCTTTATTTATGACATTTCGTGCATTTTTTAGACGATTACTCCAATACTTTTTTCAAGGCTTAATAGTGTTAGCGCCTATCGGAATTACTATTTGGGTGGTCATTAGTTTATTTAACCTTGTAGATGATATTTTACCCAATATTGTTCATGCTGTAGCTCCTTCTTTAATTAAAAAGGATCTTGAAGGTAACCTTATTAAATTGCCAGGTCTCGGATTTGTAGTGGTAATTTCATTGGTATTGATAGTTGGTTGGCTGTCTTCTTTATTTGCAGTAGGACGATTAGTTGCTTTGCTCGACACGGTTTTAGAAAAAACTCCAGGTATCAAATTCATTTATTCTTCTGTTAAAGATTTCTTGGAAGCATTTGCCGGAAATAAAAAGAAGTTTGATAAGCCAGTTTTAGTAAATGTAGATTCTGCTGATATTTGGCGAATTGGTTTTATTACCCAACTAAGTAGTGCTGATTTCGACTTAATTGATCATGTAACTGTTTATGTTCCTCATTCGTATGCTATTTCTGGTGTTACCTACATAGTTCCTAAAGAAAAAGTGAAGTTACTCAAAAATATTAGCGCATCAGATGCAATGAAATATACTGTTTCTGGCGGGGTTACTCATATTCACGAGTAATTATTTTCTGCTTAGTACCTTTGAGCTATGGTAATTGCGGTTAACGCTATTTTTTTACAAAAAAATTTGTTAGAAGGGTATGGGCATTATGCCAATGAGATCCTCAATCGAATAGTGCAGTCAAATCCCGAGCATCATTTTATTTTTATTTTTGATAGACCATTTAACAAAAAGTTCATTTTTGCCAATAATGTTACTGCAATTCAAGTGGCGCCCGCTGCTAGGCATGTTCCTGCATTTATATATTGGTATAATATTAGTGCTGCTTTGGCAATAAAAAAATATAAGCCTTCAATTTGGATTCAACCCTACGGATTCTGTAGTTTAACAACTGCAATACCACAGCTATTGGTAGTACATGATTTAGCTTTTAAGCAAGCCAAAAAAGAAATTTCTTGGCATCAACAATGGTTTTATCAATATTTCACCCCTAAATTTCTTAAAAAAGCTACCAATATAATTACTGTTTCCAATTATTCTAAACACGCTATTGAGGAAGCATATCCTTTTACTAAAGATCATGTAAAAGTTATACCAGGAGCTGCACGTGTAGAATTTAAGCCCATTAATTGGGAAGAAAAAGAACAGATCAAAGAAGCATATGCAGAAGGCTTTGAATATTTTATTTGTGTAGGAGGCATTAGTCCACGTAAAAATTTAATGAATGTACTGAAAGCATTCTCCCTTTTTAAAAAGTGGCATAAAAGCAATATGAAACTAGTTTTTGCAGGACGTTTAGCTTGGAATTATCAGGAAATCCTTGAAAAACTTAAAACCTATAAATACAAAGACGATGTGGTTTTAACAGGCTATTTAACAGATGAATTACTCCAAAAATTAACTGCAGCGGCTTATGCTTCTCTATATATGTCTAACTATGAAGGTTTTGGCTTACCAATTGTAGAAGCCATGCAAGCTGGTGTACCTGTAATTGCTGGCAATAATTCTGGCATGCCAGAAGTTGGTGGTAATGCTGCTTTATATGCCGATTCGCTCAATCCAGAAAAGATCGCAGAACAAATGCAATTATTGTATAAAGATGAAAAATTGAGAGAGATCATTATAAATAAAGGCTTTCAAAGGGCTGAAACGTTTAATTGGGATATTACTGCTGCATTATTTTGGAAGGAAATAGTAGCAACAGTTAAGGTTTCGTAGTAATTTCGCCATCTTAAAATAAACAAATGAAGCAATCGAATATTACAGTTGATATTATTTTAGATGAGCAAAAAGTTCCTCAAAATATTCAGTGGTCGGCATCAGATAGTTCGGCAGATTTAAAGCAAGATGCTAGAGCAATGATGATGACTTTTTGGGATGCAGCAGATAAAAGCGCATTGAGAATAGATTTATGGACCAAAGACATGATGGTAGATGAAATGGCCGATTTTTACTATCAAACATTAATGGGAATGGCCGATACTTTTTTGCGTGCAACCCAAAATCAGGAACTTACAGATGAAATGAAAATCTATGCAAAAGAGTTTTATAAAAAATTTAAAGCATCTCAATTAACCAATACTAAATAACTTACTATGAGCTTAGAAGAAAAAGTAATGCAATTAATGAAAGAAGCCATGAAAGCCAAAGATGAAGCGCTTTTAAGAAGTGTTAGGGCTATTAAAGCAGAAATCATAAAAGCTAAAACCGAGCCTGGTGCTAATGGAGTAATTACCGAAGATGGCGAATTGAAAATCTTACAAAAAATGGTGAAGCAACGTAAAGACTCGTTGTCAATCTTTCAAGAGCAAAACCGTACAGATCTTGCCCAAAAAGAGATGGAAGAAATAGGAGTACTAGAAAAATTTCTACCCGCTCAGCTTTCTCAAGCTGAATTAGAAACAGCAATTGCAGCGATTATTGCTACTGTTGGTGCTTCTTCAATACAAGATTTAGGCAAAGTAATGGGGTCGGCTAGCAAACAATTGGCGGGTAAAGCAGATGGCAAAGCAATTGCAGAAGCAGTAAAAGCGTTATTGAATAAATAAACGAATTACATGTTCATCGATGTTTGCTTGCTAGCACTAATAGTACTTGCAGTTTTTAAGGGATTAAAGCAAGGTCTGGTTGTAGCTGCATTTTCCTTTTTTGCTATTATACTCGGATTAGCAGCAGCAATTAAAATGAGCACATTGGTAGCAAAATGGTTATCCGAAACAATTAATATTCACGCCACATGGCTTCCCTTTTTGGCCTTTTTATTAATAATGGTTGTAGTGGGCATTGTAGTTAGAATTTGTGCTACAATTATTGAAACTACTCTCCAGCTTTCAATGCTTGGATGGCTAAATAAGATGGGAGGGGTGGCATTATACTGCTGTATTTATATAACAGTCTTTAGTGTATTGATATTCTATTTGGCTCAATTACATTTTTTGAAACCACCGGTTTTAGCTTCATCCAAAGCTTATCCTTACATACAAAACTGGGGACCTTCTATTATCAACGTATTCGGAAAAATAATACCAATTTTTAAAGGGATGTTCGAAGAACTTACTCAATTCTTTGATTTATTGAGCAAGAACTTGGCCTAAGAAATAGGTCTAATAGCTTGATCTGCTTCCATTTGCCTTATTTTCAGTATTTTAGCATGAATTGTTTCAACAAGAGTGCATGAGTTATACAATTAAACAAGAAGATAAATTCAAGTTTGTAGAGGAAGGCCAAGGCGAAACCTTGCTTTTATTGCATGGTTTGTTTGGTGCAATGAGCAATTTTGAGCACTTGGTAAACCATTTTAGCAAAAACTTTAAGGTTGTTGTTCCCATTCTTCCGCTATTTGATTTAGATATTTTTCATACTTCAGTAGGTGGATTGGAAAAATACGTTCAAAAGTTTATTGAAGCTCGAGGATATACTAACATTCATTTATTGGGCAATTCATTGGGTGGCCATGTAGCTTTGGTCCATATTCTTAAGCATCCCAGTCTTATTAAAACATTAATTTTAACAGGTAGTAGCGGATTATTCGAAAACGGTATGGGAGATAGTTACCCTAAAAGGGGCGACTATGAATATATCAAGAAAAAAACGGAGCTTACTTTTTATGATCCTGCAATGGCAACCAAAGAACTCGTAGATGAGGTATTTGAAATTACTGTAAGCAGGGTTAAGGTAATTAAAGTTATCGCATTGGCTAAGAGTGCTATTCGTAATAATTTGGGAGAAGAATTAAATCATATTAAACAACCAACATTGTTAGTTTGGGGCCAAAACGATATAATTACACCTCCATTTGTAGGCACTGAATTCAATAAATTAATTCCTAATTCTGAATTGCATTTCATAGATAAGTGTGGTCATGCCCCTATGATGGAAGTTCCAGAAGAATTTAACCAAATTTTAGATGTGTTTTTACAAAAGCATTCAACTAAAACAGCTGCTAATTTGTAGAGATAAAAACCTAGTGCTGGTTTATGCTTGTATCTCAATTATTAAATACCGGGTTTCCTTCACTCAATATTGCTGATAAAGCATCTTTTGCCTTGCAATTAATGGACGATTATGATGTACTGCATTTGCCAGTTTTAAGTAAAGACAAATTTGTTGGTATTGTTGCTAAAGATGATTTGATTGATGCTAACGAAACAGATACTCATTTATCATCTCCAGAAATACTTCAACTACTTTTTGTTAAAAATGAAGAATATTTTCTAAATGCATTACAATTAATAGCAAATAACGAGTTGACCTTATTGCCCGTTGTAAATGATCAAATGGAACTTATGGGTGTTGTATTGGCAAAAGATTTATTTAAAATCGTTACATTGTTTTTGGGTATTGAAGAAAAAGGAGGGTTAATTGTTTTAGAAACTGATAAAAGAAATTTTTCATTTGGAGAATTAAGTCGTTTAGTAGAAACCAATGATTCTTACATAACACAATTGAATACTTATACCGAAGCAAGTACTGGATTATTAGTGATTACATTAAAAATAAATAAAATTGAAGTGTCGGATATTGTGGCCACTTTTCAACGCTATGAATATGTAGTACGTTACTTTTTTGGGGAAGAAGAATATGCTAATGAACTAAAAGAAAATTATCAGCACTTAATTGCATATCTCAATATGTAAATTAATTCCATCGTTTTAAAAAATTATTATGAAAGTTGCTATATACAGTAGGGGGTTAGATATTGAACAGGAAAATCCATTATTAATTTTATTGGAAGAACTTGGCAGATATGATACCGAAATTTTACTGTTCAATACTTTGATGGAACAGTTTCATATTCCTGAACACCTAACAAAAAAACTCATTTCCTTCAGCGGATCCGATGATTTAGATGATTCAATTGATTGCTTAATTAGCTTAGGCGGCGATGGAACTATGCTTGATGCGGTTACATTGGTTAAAGAAAAAAATATCCCTTTATTGGGAATTAATTTTGGCAGACTTGGTTTTTTGGCTAGTATTAGTAAAGAAGAATTAGCCCATGCTGTAGATGCATTGGTAAACCATACTTTTTTAATTGATAAGAGAACATTAATTCATCTCGATTCAAATATGCCTTTATTTACAGATGCTCCTTTTGCATTAAATGAGTTTGCAATCTATAAAAGAGATACTTCTCCAATGATTAAAATTCATACGTATATGAATGGTGAATTTTTAAATACTTATTGGGCAGATGGATTAATTGTTGCAACGCCAACTGGCTCCACTGGCTATAACTTAAGTTGTAATGGACCCATCTTATTCCCAGATTCATCTAGTTTAGTTATTACCCCTGTTGCACCACATAATTTAAATGTTCGTTCAATTGTAGTTCCCGATAACAATGTTATTTCTTTTGAGGTTGAAGGAAGGGCAGATCAATTTATTTGTGCAATGGATGCAAGGAGAGAAATTGTCCCAAAAACAGTGCAATTGGCCATTAGGAAAGAATTATTTGGTGTAAATCTTGTTCGTTTAAACGAAAATACTTTCCTCTCCACGCTGCGAACCAAGCTTACTTGGGGTCTAGATAAAAGAAATTAACATTTGTCGTAATAAAATTTGATGCTATTTTACATAGCAAAATGCAAGTATGGGTAAGAAAGGCAGTATCTTAATTTTTATTATTTGTTCTTGGTTTACTACCAATGCACAGCTAATGGAAAGCTTTGTACATACTGGTGAAATCGGTATTGGGGTTGGTGTTGGTCATTATTTTGGTGATCTTAATCAGGATATTAGAGTTAATGCTCCAAAAATGGCTTTTGGTATTTTTTATAGAAAACAGCTAACAAATTATATTGGAGTGAGAGTTTCAGGCGAATATTCTTTTTTAGGGTATTCAGATATTTATAGTACTAATCCAGTTTCAAGAAAAAGAAACTTAAGTTTTAATACCAATATTTGGGAAGTAAGCGTTTCTGGCGATTTTAATTTCTTTCGATTTCAGCCTGGCTTTGAAGGGTATAACTTTACTCCCTACATTGGATTAGGGGTAGGAGTTTTTAGTTATGACCCATATGCTTATTTAAACGGCGAAAAATACTTGCTTAGACCAATAGGTACAGAAGGGCAGGGCAGCGCTATATACCCTAATTTAAACTCTTATGCAGCAACTGCCATGAGTATTCCTTTTACTTTTGGCGTTAAATATGCTTTAAGTACACGCACTAATTTTTTTGCAGAAGCAGTTTACCGCTTTACTAATACCGATTATTTGGATGATGTAAGCGCACTTTATGCACCAGACGCCTTCCCCACTTTACCAGATGGATCTTTATCTCCTGGTTTTTTATTACAAGATAGGAGCTATGAAACAGGTTCTAGTATTGGTTTAAAGGGAAAACAAAGAGGTTCTAGCCTAAAAGCCGATGCCTTTTTAACCCTAAAAGTGGGTATTTCCTTCAATTTACAGACCTATAAATGCCCAACTAATTAAATAGTCTCGTTTTAATTGTATTTAAATCGGTAAAAACCATTGATTTTGTTAATTTCGCAGCCTAAATAAAGTGCATGGTTCAAATAGAAGACCTTTTGCCAAAAATAAATAAGCATAGACTACCCAGTCATATCGCTATCATTATGGATGGTAATGGACGTTGGGCTGAAGAAAAAGGGCAAGAACGTTTATATGGTCATTTTCATGGGGTTGAGAGTGTGCGTGATATAGTAGAAGGCGCAGCAGAATTAGGTATTCAATACTTAACCCTTTATGCTTTTAGTACAGAAAATTGGGATAGACCACAACCAGAAGTAGATGGACTAATGAGCTTATTAGTTGATACCATTCATAAGGAAGTGCCTATACTTAATAAAAACAATATTCGATTACATGTAATCGGAAATCTAGAACTTTTACCTCCTTTTGCTGCCGCCGAATTACAAGAAGCTTTACAATTGACTCAGCAGAATACAGGCCTGAATCTTATAATGGCATTGAGTTACAGCAGTAGATGGGAATTGGTAAATGCAGTAAAAAACATAGGAATCGATGTAAAATCAGGAAAAATTGATCCGACAACTATTAATGCCGAAATTTTGGAACATTACCTAAGCACCAGTGAATTTCCCGATCCAGAACTAATGATAAGAACTAGTGGTGAGTTTAGGATTAGCAATTTTTTATTGTATCAATTGGCTTATGCTGAACTATATTTTACTAATACAAGATGGCCAGATTTTAGGAAAGAAAACCTTTATGAAGCTATTCTCGACTATCAATCGAGAGAGCGGAGATTTGGTAAAACTGGGAAACAAATACAGGTTTAACAAACAGTTTTCATTATTCGGGTTAATTTGCCCACCAATTTACCAAATTAATTGCTAGAACTAACAGAAACGGGATGCAGAAAGTGTTTAAATTATTATTGTTCGCTTTAGTTGTTTTACTTAATACTCAATCAACTTTTGCTCAACAAACATCTAGCTCAGATACAACAATTACTTCAATAGAGGCAGACCTGATTAATTTGTTTAATCAAAAAACACAGAAGAAATATAAGGTTGCCAATATTAAAGTAACAGGAAATCGCTTTTTTGATGAAAACTTATTGATTTCTATTTCTAGTATAAGTGTTGGTGATGAAATTGCTATTCCAGGTGGCGATAACTTTTCTAAAGCTATTACAAAACTATGGGGCCAAAATTATTTTAGTGATGTAGAAATTTACGTTACTAAAGTTACCGGAAAAGAAATTGATTTAGAAATTATAGTTACAGAAAGACCAAGGCTATCTAATTTTTATTTTTCAGGAGTTCCTAAAGGACAGTCAGATGATTTAAGAGGAAAAACAGGATTAGTTCCGAATAGAGTTGTTACGGAAAATATGAAGATTACAGCAACTGAAGTGATTAAAAAATTCTTTGCAGAAAAAGGATACAGAGAAACTACGGTAAAAGTTGCAGAACGAAAAGACTCATCCTTAGACAACACACTATCACTCAATTTTATTATTGATAAAGGTCCTAAAGTTAAAATCAGTAATATAAATTTTGGCAATACAACTATTGAAGAAGGGAAATTAAAAAAACAATTTAAAGGATCTAAAGAAAAATCTAGGTTTACACTTTTTCCTAGTTACGACAGTGGAAAAATTGTTATTCCAGTTCATTACACATTTGATGAGTATATGAAGGAAAAAGGATACCTCACTTTTTCTAAAACAAAAAAAATACTTGATCCCTACGCACGAATTAAATTTTCTTCTGCTAAGTTCGATGAGAAAAAATACATAGAAGACAAAGAAAGTCTTTTAGAGTTTTACAACACTTTAGGCTATAGAGATGCTGTTGTAGAAAATGATACCGTATATGCTATTGGTAATGGAAACTTAAACATCGATATTAAGGTGAATGAAGGCCGTAGGTATTATTTTGGAAATATTACTTGGAGAGGAAACACTAAATATTCAGATTCGCTTTTAGCACAAGTATTGGGTATTATGAAAGGTGATATTTATAATCAAGAAATATTAGATAAAAAGTTAGGAAAATCTTCATCCCCCGATGGTGGTGATATCAGTGGATTATACCAAGATGATGGTTATTTGTTTTTTAGAACAGAACCTATAGAAACTGCTGTATATAATGATACCATCGATTTTGAAATTAGGGTAATTGAAGGCCCACAGGCTACCGTTAAAAATGTGCGCATTACTGGTAACGACCGCACAAAAGAATATGTAATTAGAAGAGAGTTAAGAACAATACCAGGCGAAAAGTTTAGCAGACAATTATTGATTCGTTCGGTGCGTGAGCTTGCTCAGTTAAATTATTTTAATCAGGAAAAAATCTCACCTAACCCAGTTCCCAATCAAGAAGATGGAACAGTAGATATTAATTATAGTGTAGAAGAAAAATCGAGCGATCAGTTAGAATTAAGTGCTGGTTGGGGTGGACAAATTGGATTAACTGGAACACTTGGGGTTTCTTTCAATAACTTCTCTGTAAGAAATATCTTAAATAAAAAAGCATGGGATCCATTGCCAATGGGAGATGGTCAAAAACTAAGTTTACGTGTACAAAGTAATGGTAAAGCGTTCCGTTCTTATAACTTCTCATTTACTGAACCTTGGCTTGGAGGTAAAAAAAGAAATGCACTTACTTTTAGTATTTTCAATACCAAGTTTGGACAAACTTTTGATCCACTTACAGGAGCATTTAATCCTAATATAGCAAATGAGCGATTTATTTCTACAACTGGGGCAACCGTTAGTATTGCAAAGCAATTACAATGGCCAGACAATTATTTTTCATTATCTATGGGTATAAACTATACCCGATATAAGTTGAGTAACTATGCCATTGATCCTGTAAATCTCCCAGGCTTAGATAACGGCTTTGTAAATAATTTAAACTTTAGAATTTCGCTACAAAGATCATCAATTGATCAACCAACATTTCCTAAATCTGGATCAAATTTTTTAGCTAGTTTACAAGTTACTCCTCCATATTCTTTAGGTAATAGAAATATTAATCCTGCTGATAATCCATATAAATGGATTGAATACCATAAATGGAGATTTAATGCAGAATGGTTTGTTCCATTAGGAAAACCACATGGAGAAGAAAAGAACAAGCAATTTGTAATGCGCTTTGCTGCAAAATTTGG
>Ga0209490_10001369_pt1 | contig 23823 bp, 17 predicted proteins | sample MAT06_FD_187209 | JGI IMG/M metagenome (GOLD analysis project Ga0209490, IMG submission 187209) | Freshwater microbial communities from Lake Fryxell liftoff mats and glacier meltwater in Antarctica - MAT-06 (SPAdes) (version 2) | ecosystem: Environmental > Aquatic > Freshwater > Ice > Liftoff... | reverse complement strand
AGGTGCTTCAATCAAAGGGTATGCAGGAGCTATCTTCTTCATTCCAGCAGGTGAGGGGCAAGGTACGAGTACGCTCCTCTGCGAAGAAATCACTGCTAACGCAGCACTTCCAAACGCTATTGCTTTGGCTGGTATAAATACTGTGTGTAATGCTACCAATCAAACCTTGGTGACCAAGTAATGTACTGCGTGAAACAAGCTCTGCTTTGTAAGAATTAAAAAGAAGCGGGCAGTATCCAGAATGCTGTCCGCTTTTGAATATTTCAGTTGAGTCTTGATGGTTAGGTTATTTCTAATACTAGCGAAATGCAATTAAGTTATTGACATTTAAAAAAGCAAAGATATTGCTGTAAAACTTACCGATAGTATATGATGACCGATAGTATATTGGCTATTGCTTCAAATTTACAAGAACAAGCAAGAAAATACTGGCTTAAAGATGAGTATGCTGAGGCTGCCCTTCTCTACGAGCAGGCAATTACAGTAGAACCAACAGTCAATTCCTACTACTGGCAGTTAGGTTTAATGTTGCTTTTGCAAGGACAAGAGGCAGAGGCTCAGACAACTTGGCTGCTAGGGATGGCTGACGGGGAGCCAGAAGAAATTGATCGTTTAACAGAAGAACTGGCACAGGTACTAGAAGCGGAAGCAGAACGACAGCGGTTGCACCGGAACGATTTTGCTTTAGCATGGACTATCCGGCAGCATTTGCGGGAGATTAGTCCTGCCTATTTGGATAATATTCTAAATTTAATGGCACTGTCTACGCTGCTAAAAAATTACACGGGTGAAGAGCCACATTCTCTGGGTATCATAGAACTCCTAAAGTCAGATCCCCAGCCAGTGTTTAACGACGAACTGTTGATGCAAGCCTGGAAGTGTGTCTTAGATTATGCTCCTTTTGAACCATCCACTTTAGAATTAACAGAGGCTTGTTTACCCTATGTGAAGGAGCCCCAAATATTTATAGATACTTTAATCGATTTTGTTTATAAAATTTCATATTTAGGGCGTCAGTTTTCTTTGGCTGTTAGCTACACAGAACTAGGTCTTTATTTAAAGCCTAAACATCGAGAGCTGTTGCGTACTTTGTGTTCTTTTTACCAAGATATAGGTAAGTATTATCAAGGGATAGAAGCGGCTAAAGACTGCTATTCTGTGATGGAATCATCAGTAGATAAAGCTTATGCACAGCACTTGATCATTCGTGGCATGATGACTGCTGGGGGTTATTGGGAGGAGGCTTACTCAGAATTTCAGGTGCTTAAATCTTTGCTAATGGAGGTAATTGAGGAGTGTCCAACTCAACTTGATGCCAGTAGTACAGTGCGCTTGTTTAGTACCCTATTCTTTTTTCCATATATTCAGGATAAACCTCATGAAAATGGGGAATTTCGCCGTAAGATAGCTGAAGTATGTCAATTAAATATAGAAAATTATGCTAAGGAGCAGGTGGATAAGTGTCGTCAACAATTGTCTCCTATTAGGAAGATTAATAAGACAGGAAAACGGTTGAAAATTGGATATTTATCCTATTGCTTTCGACGCCACTCTGTCGGCTGGTTAGCTCGATGGCTCTTTGAACACCACGATCGCGATCGCTTTGAAATTTATGCTTATTTTCTAGGAACTGACACTCAGATTACTAGGTACGATGCTTTGACAGAATGGTATATGAGCAAAGCATCTCAAGTGAGACCGTTAGGACTGTTCGGACCCGAAGCAGCCGAGAAAATTTATGAGGATGAGATTGATATTTTAGTTGAACTGGATAGTTTGACGCTGAATACTAGCTGCGAAATTGCAACGATTAAACCTGCACCTGTACAAGTCAGTTGGTTGGGTTGGGATGCACCAGGCATACGGAATATTGATTACTTTATTGCCGACCCCTATGTTGTACCAGAATCAGCTCAAGACTACTATGTAGAAAAAATTTGGCGTTTGCCCCAAACTTATATAGCAGTGGACGGTTTTGAGTTGGATGTGCCAACATTACGGCGAGCAGATTTGGATATTCCAGCGGATGCAGTTATTTACGTGAGTTTTCAGCGTGGATACAAATACAATCCCTATACGGCACGCTTACAAATGCAAATTGTTAAAGCAGTTCCCAATAGTTATTTTTTAGTGAAAGGTTACGCTGATGAAGAGTCAGTGAAAAACTTTTTTACAGAAATGGCAGAATCAGAGGGGGTGGAGAGCGATCGCCTGCGATTCTTACCAATAGTTGCAACGGAGACTGTTCACCGAGCTAATTTAGCGATCGCTGACGTAGTTCTCGATACCTATCCTTATAACGGAGCCACGACGACTTTAGAAACACTTTGGATGGGGATTCCTATGGTCACGCGAGTGGGTCAGCAGTTTTCAAGCCGCAATAGTTATGCAATGATGATGAATGTAGGAGTCAAAGAAGGCATTGCTTGGACGGATGAAGAATATGTAGAATGGGGGATTCGCTTGGGGAAAGATTCTGCATTGCGACAACAAATATCTTGGCGGTTGAGGGAGTCCCGGAAAACATCCCCTCTGTGGAATGCTAAACAGTTTACTCGCGAAATGGAGAAAGCTTACGAGCAAATGTGGCAGATATATTTAGATAAACATCAGTCATAAGGGAGATAAGGTGATTGGAAAAGCTGAAGATTCTGGTTGTAAATAATCTATATCCACCCCAGGTGGTTGGAGGCTACGAACGGGCGATCGCTGACTACGCTAAGCTTTTGCACGAGCGCGGCCATCAGGTTCTGGTTATCACCAGCAACACGGAACACTTGCCCACTGGTTATAAAAAAGCTGATTCAGATCCTCAGACAGTGCGACGCTGTTTATCTTTATGGGGAACTTGGACAGAGCGAGGAGCACAGCCTTTTTACTCAGCTCACGTTGCAGCAATTGCTGTGCAAAATTACAAAACTTTAGAGCAAGTGTTGCGATCCTTTCAACCAGATGTTTGCTTAGCGGGCAATGCGGATTTTTTAGGTTCGCCAATTTTAGAACAGATACTAGCTGCCGGGATACCGATCGCTCATTATGTGATGAATTCACAACCCGGATATAGCCCCGATCTAGCTCCTCAGAGTTCATTATATCGATACATTACTGTTAGTAATTGGATTCGAGATAATTTACAAGAACAAGGCTACCCCACAGAAACAGCTCAGACGATTTACCCAGGTGCAGAGGTTGAGGAATTTTACCAAGCTGAACTTCCACCGCGCGATCGGCTCCGCATTGTCTATGCCAGTTTAGTGATGCACTATAAAGGCCCAGATATTTTGATTGAAGCTCTTTACTTGCTCCACAATGCGGATATTGACTTTACTGCAACAATAGCAGGAGGTTCTCTAAATCCTAGTTTTGTTCAAGAACTTCAAGAATTTGTTGAATCAGAGGGCTTACAAGACAAGATTCACTTTGCTGGATTGCTATCCCGGCAGGAACTACAACAGCTCTACAAAACGCATAATATTTGGGTATTGCCCTCTCGCTTTGAAGAACCGTTTAGCATTGGTTTAATTGAAGCGATGGTTGCTGGACTGACAATAGTTGCCAGCAATACAGGAGGCTCTCCTGAAGCAGTGCTTCACTGCGAAACTGGGCTAATCTTCGAGTCAGAAAACCCTATGGATCTTGCCGATCAGTTATCTTACCTGTGGATGAATCCTGCTGAGTGGGAAGAGATGGTAAGAAAAGGACAGGAGCGAGCCTTATCAGAACTTAGTCGCAACCGTACAATCGATCGGCTAGAATCAGTTTTATACGAACTAGCCGTTCAGGAACAAGAGTGACTCAAACTCTCTAGCTTGATTGTAGTTTTTGCCTCACTTGAATTTAGTATAACTTTTCAATAGTATGAACATCATGGGTATCATTCCAATAACTAAGAACCCTAGGATGCTCTGGTGACGCTTGCTTACTGCAAATTAAAGTAGCACGATCGATCCAATGCTGGATAGGCTCCGCCTGTAAAATTGAATAAGTGATTCCTTCCGGTGTTAATGAGAGTAAATCATTGTTGTGCAGCAATTCTATATCTTCCACAACCAAATCTAAGCTTAAAAGGCTATCCATCAGCCCTTTCAAATTAAAGAATGTACAGCTCGTAGCTTCATAAGGGCTATCAGAACCGATAGGACAGAATAGCATAGCCTTTTGGTTGTCATCCATATACACTGCTGTTTCGATAATTAGCTGACCTCCTTCACGCAACACATCCTTAATCAACTTCAAAGACCAAAATGGATATCTTAGATGATAAAGAACGCCGGGGAAAAGTATGATATCAAACATTCCAAATGTCTCTGGTTTTAAGTCAAGAAGGTTTAATTCATACATCTTGACTTTGGATTTAAAAAAAGGAATTAAAAACTTTACGGCTCCCATAGACAAATCATTATCAATACCGATGACTTCCTCCGCACCTAGCTTTTCAGCCTCAAAGGAAAACAGACCATCTCGACAACCAATATCAAGAACACGCTTGTTTTGAAAATCTAGTGTTCTTAAAGCTTTAAGAGGCACCTCCTGAATCGGTAAAGCGACTGTATTTCCTGATGTAAAAATATCCTCTGTTAATTGAATGATGTGGTAGAACTTGTACTTCGCTATTTCTTCTCTGATTTGATTCTCATCCATGATAATGACCTACCTGTTGTACTTTTTTGAAGCTAATCTATGCCTTCAGTAATCATATTACTTAATGGTGATAATTGGAAGCTTTTCCGCGCCAACCTGTAGAATGCTCTGTTGATTTTCATTCTCTAAAGCAACCCGATACTGAATATGGGGGATTAAGGCGGCCCACTGAGATTGGCTGAGTTGTCCCAGCAAAGAAATTTCTGGAACATCTGTCTCATCCAAATCTTCTTCGAGAAGAAGATTCATCACAACAGATGAGAGAATTAAATTCGCATCTTCTTCAGCAATATTAGTGGTGTCCAAAAGTGCCGTTATTTTATTTTTATCCCGGTGTGTCAACAGGCTTCTGATCAGAAACTCTAACTGAAGGCAGAGAGCCTCTTCTGGCTGTTCCCAATCGGGAAACAGAATTATATTAATGTCTCTAAGCCTTAAATTATTGAAGAGTCCAGTCAATTCCTCTGACAACGATATTTCTGAGGGAACAATCCTCTCTAACGGGGAATGAGAGCCACTCAGTAACTTCTCAGCAGGGACTAACTTTGGCAATATTTTCAAAACAGCTTGCGTCGCTTTTTTCGCTAATTCTATATTGCCCATTTTCTCGGCAGTTTGTGCTAAATGCCAAAAGGTACGCCAGTGATTGCAGTTTTGATAAATAGAATCTTCTTTCTGAAACCATACACCTGTATAGTCAATAGCCCGAAGAGCAAAGGATTGACCGCAAAGGCGTTCAAATTCATGAATAGCTTTTTTACAGCCTTCCCAGTGACCATAATCATCTATCTGGACGAAGCCGTTGGCAACAACACTCTCATAAAGATTGTTAAATATATCCATTGTTGACTCATACCAATCGCCATCTGCGTGCAGTAAAGCAATGTTGCCTATTTCAGATTTAGATTGAGGTAAGGTTTGAGCAAACAGTCCCTGGACTGGTATGACAATATCTCTGACATCCAAGGATTGACAAATGACATCTAAGTTGTCAGTAAGTGGAGCTTTAAGAGTCCCAGCACCCCAATCTGTTAAGTTGGCTGGAATTCCATCATGTTTATCAGCTTCACTCGGTTCTGGCATCCCTTCAAAAGTGTCAAAAGCATAGAGGAGTCGCGGACGTAAACTGTATCGCTTGATAACGACTGCTAGAAGTGCTGCCGATCCTCCTTTGTAACTGCCACATTCAACAAAGTTTCCTGGTATATCATCTAAACAAATTTGCCTTGCTAGGGAGTAGAGCGAGAATAGTCTGGCTTCACTTAATAGTGTATAAGGTCTGACATTTGAAATAATTTCTTGAAATTCGTCAGTGAGAGTGCTGTCAAGAACTATGTTACCAAATTGTGCCAGGATATGATGTTGCAAGCTTTTTTGAACGTCCCCCACTTGCCAGTAAAGTAAGCTTAGGTAATTGTGGGCAACTAAAGAGGTTTTATGAATTTTTACGGCCTGTGTGAAGGTAGCGATCGCTTGTTCAAAATTGCCTTTATTGAAAAGTTTTTTTCCTTGGAGAATGCTATTAGCCAACTCTTTTCTATCGAAAGTAAGGGACGAAGAACACACCCTAGCATCATTAGTAAACTCTTCAACAGATTGAAATAACTGATTTAAGAAAGATTCGCTTCCACCCTCTGCGATCGCAGACGGGTTGTGTGACATACCGCTGACTGTATAATCTTGCAGATGGGCTGGCAATATCCATTGAACTTTAGGGTCGGGCTGATGGACAACTGGCTCAACATTGCCCCGCCAAGCAACTCCCATGATTTGCATGGTTTGATAAACCATTGTTTGCCACCCTTTTTGCTTGAAATAGTCCAAGCCCTGAGCAACATCAGGGGAAGCTAAATCGTGAAATATAATTAAAGCGTTATCTTCTGCTAGTTGTTCGCAAATCATAGCATCATTAAGCGGGCCAGGGGCTTCGTGATTGCCATCAATAAAAATCAACGACCACTTGCTTGGCGATTTAGCAGCTAATTCTTCTACTGCTTGAGGACTGTGACCAGCTCGTAAATGAACTGACTCAAGCACTCCTGCTGCTTTCAGTGAATTACTGACACTTTCATAGAAATCAGGTCGAGCTAGTAGAGGGTCAATTACATCTAACTCTACTCCAGCCAGTGCTAAATGACAGGCTGACCAACCCAGCCAACAGCCAATTTCTAATGCTTTTTTGCCCTCAAACATGAGGGCACTATTGTAGAGAATATGAGCTTCATCTCGGCTGAGAAATCCTACTGTTGGTTGCCTTTTATCCACGTACCAGTTATGAGGAACATCTCGGCGTAAATAAGCCCAAGGTTGGATATTTGTATCTCCTACAATCAGATTAGGGAAGCATTCATCAGGCTGAATGATGGAAAAATTTGGTGAAACGTAATCTCGCGTAGGAAAACTTTGTTTTGAAATATCCTGTATTTTTTGCATTTTTTCTTTTACTTGAAACGCTTTGATTAAAACTGAGCTAACCGTCTTTGCCATTTTTGACCAGGAAAAGTTTTTCGCTTGCTCAAGCCCAGCAGCTATTAAAGATTCGCGCACTTCAGGCTTTTGAATGTTAATAAGTGCGATCGCCATTGCCGCAACATCATCATCCTTAACATATAAGGCAGCCTCTCCCGCCACTTCAGGGATAGAAGCATTTGGGCAAGTAATAACTGGACATCCACAAGCCATTGCCTCTAAAATCGGCAAACCAAAGCCTTCATACTGAGACGGATAGACCAACGCAACAGCACCCGAAAAAGCTGCTTTTAACTCTTCATCGCTGAGGGGAAGCTTATGGAATGTACTCCCTGACGTGTAAGGTTCAAACTCATCCTTTGTTAAAGCGCTATGAGCTGTGCAGACAATATCAAATTCTGGTTGATTGGGTAGTTGCGCGAAAGCTTGCAAGAATAAGGGTGCATTTTTATGACCGCCTGCCGCACCTACCATCATAAAGTATGGCTTTGAGAGATTGTATTTAATCTTAAAATTCTCTATCTCCTCTGGGCTAGCTGGCGATAAATTTTGGGTAACTCCACAATGGGCGACTGTTACTAACTCTGGGGCAATCTCAGGAAAAAACTTTAATAAGTCTGAGGCTGTATTGTGGGAAATAGTAATGTAGGCAGATGCGTGGCGGATGCCGTAATGTTTCTCGCGCCACATGGGTTGATCGAGATTTGTCTCAAAGACTTCAGGAGTCATGTCATAGGCGATAAAGACTGAAGGTGTTGATAGAGGCGTTGTGTAGTAAGTTGAGATAAATAAGTCAGCTTCTAGTTCGTCACAGACTTGCTGGAGCATTTCGCGATCGCCATCTGTTTTGTCATAGTCGTAAGCAGGTACGGGACAATACATAATACCAGGGATTTTTGGGGCTGTTCCAGCGCGATCGAGGACAATAATGTGTTTAGCAAAATCCTGCGTCACCCACTCTTCTAAGAGCGATCGCCACACCCGCGCAATTCCAGTATTGTAAAGCTGGAAAAACACACCATCTACAATAATCCTAGGGGTCACTTTTTGCATTGCTGTTTCTCTTAACAACTCCTCTGGCTGGGCAAACCTCCATACATTATTATCTTGGTCACGTCGTGCTATTGGTGCTACACCAAAAAACTCAGCCCTATCAACCATTGTGCCATCTTGCACCCACGATAAATAATTACCCAAACGCACAGGAAACTTAGTTTCTACTTGCAGCTTACTCCATTCTGCAACTGCATTTTTATAACCGTAGTATTGTTCTTTAAATTGTAGCTGTTCAGCCGTTACATAAGCAAAATGCTGGAAAACCAAACCATTTTTTTCTGTGTCCTCATGTAAAAAAGGGTTAACTTCTGCAACATCCCTCCATTCACCATCAGATAAAGGTTCAGCTAATCTTGGAGGTTCGTGAGCTACCCAAACACAGCCCGGTTTAAACCTCCACGTTCGCAACCATTCCTGTGCAGGATTCTGAGCATAACAATTGCGAGTGCTAATAACCAGTTTTTCTCCTACAAAATACCAACACCAGTAAAAAGCTGCTGTTTTTTCTGGATTCTCAACGAACATTTGTCGGGCTTTACAAATTTGTTCTGCTGTCCACAGTTCATCTACATCCATCTGCCACAGCAAGCATTCCTCTTTAATATTTTCCAGCGGTGCATTTACCATCTCGCGTTTCCCATCCCAAAAAACACCTTCTGGCTTGCGATAAACTGTAATATTTTGGGGATAAAGTCGTGCTATTTCGTCTATATATTCTGATGTACCATCCTTGCTGCGACCCCGATCATGAAGTTCATCAGTAATTTTTCCGCCAAATCGAAGAGGCCAGGCAGTATCATGTTTCAAATCAGCTACCCCCTCAACAATATGCCAATGCCATTTAAAAGGTAGTTGCTGCAAAACTTCTATATGGTAGCGGATGAAAGGTTCACCGTTTAGGACTATTGTGAAAAAATGAATAGGCATATAATTACGCAAAATTGGTTCGCTATTCCAGGGGTCAAATGGAATTAATCTTTTCGCAGACAAGTGCGGACGAAAGAATGATTTTCCTTTTTCGTTTAGCATACAAGCTGCAAAGGAAAATGAGCTATTTGAAATTGCTACAATCTCGCACTGGCTCAACAAGTAAAAATCTGGATAAAACTCTGCTTCTGGCAGCTCTATACCTAAATCTTTGGTCGTAATTGGATTGTACTCTGCAAAATCACTTAAAACTTTTTCCGGTTCATCGCTAGCAATAAATAGTATCGGTTCATCCAGGGTTTCCCATAAGCCTTTTAGCCATTCTTTGTACCATTCGCTGGGGGCCATGAAAAAGTCTTCGTAGCCATAATCCCCGCGCCGCAGATGCAAACCGACGATGGTTTTGCCGCACGATCGCAGATTAGCGATCGCTTCTTTCATTTTCGTTTCTATTTCCCCTACAGGTTTGAACAGTGAGCAGAAATACTCTTGATGCGGTTTGTAATACTTTGTGTGATATTGAAAATAACCCCAAAAGTTCACATTTTTAAATGTTTCTTTCGCATTAGGAATGCAAGCTGCTGACAATTTATTAGTGGGTTCAGTAACTACCGGTAACTCTTGAGAAATGGGCGAATCATTGCAACCAAACAGATATTGACCAATCCAAGCTGGCGTCTCTACTTTCAAATTATGTTCTTTCGCATAAATTTTCAAGAAGGCATACTGAAATATTTGATTGGCAAACCGCCCATTTCTGCCCAGCGTGGACATTGTGACTGCGGGCTTTTTCGCATAAAACGCATCGCCCCAAGATGGATGGAACGGTGTTGTAGTTGCTACGCGATCGAAGCCGCACGTCTCTAAAAAATCATCAATGTCATCAATTAAAGCGCATCCTTCATACAGTTCCTCATAATTAACTTCCGTGTTAATTGCTTCAATATGTTTGAGAAGGTTAGTTGCTCCCTGCAAAGCCAAAAGCTCTGCACCTTGAATATCAATGTTTAGTATATTAAAATCAGCGGGATTAATTTGAAGCTCTTCTAAAAGTGTATCCAGAGTTCTCGACTCCACAACGAGACGCTCAACTTCCTTGATTTGCGGATAAATCTTTTGATGCTCCTTCAATGGTAAGATAGAACTGCTTTGATCCAGAGAAGTTACATATAATGTGCTTGTGCCGTTGATATTACTAATTGCACAATTCACCGCTTGCACGTTAGGAAAGCCAGCTATATTCGCTTTCAAACGTTCAAATACAACAGGGTTAGCTTCAATGAACAGCACCCTTTGTACTGCCATTGCTTGGTATTTTGTAATTTCCTTGCCTTCGTGTGCCCCAATGTGAATAACGCCGCGTGGCACAACAGAATTTTGCAGGCAAAGCTGCTGCAAATCGAGCATATTTCTTACTTCACCAAAAATAGCTGCTGTGAACCTCTCGTTCACAGCTAAAAAGTTGCTATACTCGTAATTTTCATGTTGCGGTAAAAACTCCGGCAAGGGTTGTAAAGCATTTGGCAGTATTTTAAATATTGTGTATCGAAATTTTTGTAAATGCTCGAAAACTTGTTTTAATGTAATTTTTGCATCAATAAATGTTCCGCCATACTCAAACTGAATATAATCAACTTGACCTTTTTGCAACAAGTTGGTTGCTCCCTGAAGAACTTCTAGCTCCCCACCTTCGGTATCAATTTTTAAGAAATTAATTCGCTTTATTCCCCTTGTTTGGATATAATCATCAAGGGTAGCTGTTAAAACTTGAAATGGCTGAGGCGACTGAATATTATACTGTTTTTCGATTTCAAATCGTCGGTGAAATGTACTCCACCCTGAAGATTTTTCGTAATAATAAAATTCCCTGATTTCCGGTTGGTGTGCTATTGCCAAGTTGTTTAACACGAGTTGACCGCTTTTAATCGGTTCAGCCAGGTTTTGTATAAGTGTTTGATATATTGGCGGTGCTGGCTCAAACAAATGGATTTGAACGTCGGGGCAGATATTTAATACTTGATTTGTCCAGTTACCTATGTTTGCGCCAATATCGAAAACCACATTACCGGAAGCAATAAAATTTGCGATAATTTTTAATTCATAGTTATTGATAGAATCTCCGTTATTAAGATTGTTAACAGACAAGCCAGTAATTTGATAATTTTCTTCCTGTTTGCCGCTGGCTGTATTGCCTAGACTTGCGCTCAAATCTTGGCAATACTGAACAATTAGTTCTTTTGCCTGCGCCGGAACAGCAATAATAACATCATCAATAATTACAATGTGTCGGCGGTTTTTGGCTGTATTTAACAGATTTAATACTGTGTTAATATCCGGCCATTGTTGAGGTAAATGAGGCGGCGGTGGAGGAGACAAAAACAATCGGGAATCATCAATAAAAATAAAGTGTTCGCAGTCGGAGCGATTGATTATTTCGATTTCTGCTAGCAAGGGACACTCGTCGCTTTCCCCATAAGTGAGCCCTCCGCTCCAATGAGCGTCAAGCCAGAATAAACTTGGGCTTTCAAGCTGTGATAGTGTATTTTGAAGAAGGTTTCTGGTATCGCCGTACAGAAAGTCTATGTTTTTGATATGACCGTATTTTTCGGTAACTTTTTGATAAATGTCTTGAGAATACTCTATTGTAAAAACTTGTTCAAATACTTGGCTTGCCCAGTATGCTGTATGACCTTGATAAGTTCCGGTTTCAATAAAATTATTAATCCCGTAAACTTCTTTAAGTTTGTATATAATTTCTGTTGGCGGCCCCATGCGTACTATACCCATATTCAATCCTTTTATGAAACTAAGTCAGCTATGTGAATTCTCAAGAACCATTTAATTTAAAAGTTATCAATCTACTGTAATAACAACGAGTTACCGATCGCCCTTTCCCTACTTTTTCCCCTTAGCCTGCGCCAACAGCGCCTGATAATCAGCTCTGTCAGGATTTAGCTTCACCAACTTCTCCAAAGGCTCGATCGCCCCCAGCTTATTATTCATCCCCAACCGCACATTTGCCAAGCCCTCCAGAGCCGTCTGATTCTGCGGTTCCCGTTGCAAAACCGTCTCATATCCCCGTTCCTGCGCCGCCAGCAGAGATTCCTGAGAAACAGCAGCAGCGACAGGTTTTTGTTGGTGCTGGCTGCTCAAACCGCTGCCGAACAGACTCACAATACCAAAAATTGCCGAACCAGCAAACCCAACCATCGATACTAACGCAAAAATCTGTTTAGTTCGTGAAGCGTAGCTATCCCGTAGGGAATCGCTCCGCCGCACCTTATCTTCAATGTATTTCTTCTGTGTACTTTCCATTGCCAACCCTTAGCGTCGCTGTTTTCCAGGCACTCACGAAGCACCTATCTCTAGATTGCCCAAGTTCGATCGCAAAACGATCGCCCTTAGCATTTAAAATTTGAGAGCAATTCGAGATAAAACACAAAAGCTGAGATTTGTCAAGAATATTTAGCTAAGAATAGCACGCGGGCGATCGAGATCGATGAAGTGCGATCGGCCGCTGATTTTTTAGCTGTTACCGTCAGGCAATTCGCCAAACTGATCTCGATAACGCGCTAGCAAAGATTCGAGTTCATCAGCCCGCTGACTTTCAGCTTCGGCGCGCTGACTTTCAGCTTCGGCGCGCTGACTTTCAGTTTCGGCGCGCAGGCGTTCAGTTTCGGCGCGCAGGCGTTCCGCTTCTAATGCCGAGGCTAATTCATCAGGAATCAGTAATTTTTCTCCATTATCTTCCCGATAAAAACCGATGAGTTTTCCCTCTATTTCCAAACGCAGTCGCAATACTTCACTGCGACTATCAGTAATTAATTGATAGCCATCTTCCCACAGTCGATATCCCCGCAATTTTTCGGGTATCCATTGTCCTTTGGGGTCAAACAACCAATATTCCTGAACTTCTAAACTTTCGTACAGTTGTTTTTTCGTAACTTGATCTTCCGACTGCGTACTCGGTGAAGTTATTTCAAAAACTACCTTCGGAACTTGCCCTTCCAACCAAATTTTATAATTATCTCTGCCTCCTGGTTCGACATCATAAATTACCATCACATCTGGTGCTATCCGTAATTTTGGGAAACCTTCAGCGTAATATAAAAACTGGTTTGCCAAAACGGTAGCGCGCTGTCCGGTGAGGTATTGTTTGAGGACTTCTAAAGTGGTTAAAATTGCATAGAGGTGGTCGTAGGTTTCTGCCACGGGTTTTCCATCCGCACTGGGGTAGACAATTTCAGATGATTTGAGGGTGGGAACGACTGCTGCTGTCATGGTCGTGCTTCCTTTGAGTTGTAGTTATATTATAAACCTTTTTGCTGTTACCAATTCTTCAATGATGCCAAATTTGTTCAATATTTTTGACTACAAATCCCGATCGATCGCCCTTTTGAATTCCTTAATTGCCTCAACATGACTAGACATATTAACACACCTTACCAGTAAACCAATATCGAGTTCTGGGAGCAATTGGGAACTCGCAATCTGTTCGTATCCTTCCTGTCCCAGAGCATACAGAGACAGTCGGCTGTTTTCCCAAAACCAGACTTCAGGGATTTGCAGGCGTTTGTAGGCCTCCAGCTTATCAATTCCGCCGCTAGTAACGACTACTTCAATAGCTAAATCTGGACGTTCTCTGTCAACCCCCAATTCGTAAGACTTATCTGCTTCACACTTTACCAATCGCGATTCATTTTCTAAAGTCAGAGACTCCGTAGGGGTGAAATCGATTCCTGCCGCCATCATGTAAGTTTCTACCAACGCACCGATACGTCCCTTGGCTGTTTCGTGTTTTCTTCCAGGCATTTTCTGAATCTCCAGTATCCCATCTAAAAATGACAGCCGAACTCCTGGAATATCCAGCATCGGTTCTAAAGTTTTGAATTGTTCCCAGGTTAACCCTGGAAATAGCAACGGTTGATCTAATTTCTCTGCTAATGTTGTTGCACTCATGGCGCTCCTTAATTCTCAATCAAAAATCAAAAATCAAAAATCAAAAATCGACCTTCAAATCGCATCGGGATCGATACCCTGACTGATCAAATATGTCATTAGGCGATCGGCTCGTTGGCGTTCCTCCTCGGCTCGTTGGCGTTCCTCCTCGGCCCGTTGATGTTCCTGTTCCACCCGTTCGGCACCCCACAGCAACAAATTGCCATTGGCATCCCACCAGCGCAACCAATAACCCATTCTCTGAGATTTTTCGCCTTCCCAAACCCCCAGAAATAAACCCATTGATTCTATCCAAAATCGCTGATTAGCATCCGGTTCTTGCAGTTCGTACTCTCCCGATTCTGAGAGTCTGTACACTTCCAATACTCCCAATTTAGGCTCAAAAATTACATAAATTGGTACTTGCAAAATTCGCTCATAAAACCGCCATTTACCGTAAGGATATGTTGGTTTTATCGAATATTCACTGCCGTTATTATCCGATAAAAATTCCATCACTACTGCGGGCACTTCTCCCTCAGCAGTGCGGGTATAACTGCGGCGAACTTCTCCTGGTTCTGGTGGCAATACGGATGGAATATAAACCCAATCGGGTGCTTTTACTACTGTTTTGTCGTTGACTTTCGCACAGAGTCCAAAATTGGAAGCTATCAGCATTGAAGCTAGAATAAATCCTGCGAGATCCAAGGCTTCTCGCAGGGCTGCGGCTAAAAGTGGTTGGTCGATGTTTTCCACAGGATCGTCCGGTAATTTAAAGTCGTCTGGCAACTTTTCCCAAGTGATATTATACTTGGTTTTGGTTTCGGCTGGTTTCGATAATGTTTGCGTCATTGGTTTTCCTTGGTTCGGTTGAAAGGCTTTTTTCAATAGAATTTGTACAATAACTTTAATCTGGGAGTGCGCCGTGCGCACCTTACTAAGGATCGCGAATTAAATAACTTACAATTTTAATTGTTATTGTGGAACAGGCAGGAAAGCCTGTTCAAGACGGGCGGGACGCCCATCCCACAAACTTGTGGAAGTTATTAAATTTTTGTTCCCAACCAGAGTAAATCTCGAATCTTGGAATGATTGCGATTATTCAATGATACCATATTTTAAGGAGTGTTTTCTAGAGTGGCTGGTTCTGCTGACCTTGCAGTTTGAGAAGGAATAAAAGGCAATTTTTGCTTTTTGTTCAAACTGGGAAATGTAGGATTGACTGATTGATTGGTCGCCGTTGTACTCGAATTTACTTTGTCAGAAAGTGGAGCCAATGTTTGAGCTACTTTTACCTGCTGTTGTAATTGTTCCGTGGAACTGAACAAACTTCCTAATCCATTTAATAACTTGCGAATGTTATTACGAAAAGCTGGATCTCCTGTAATTTCATCTACATCAGCAGTAATTTTATTCACATTCTGAAGTGCAGCGCGTGCCGAATCTAAAGTTTGCTGTAATAATAGGAATGTTGCTGGACTATTCACATTCCCAGATAAGTCTCGTAAGTTAGCAGCAGCTTGAGCCGCATTTGCTGATAAAATTTCCAGATTGCTCAGTAATGGCCCTTGGTTAATTCGATTAATGGTCGGACTCAAACTGCTGACTGTTATACGCATTTCTTGACTGGCTTGATTGAGATTATTCAAAGTTGAAACTAAACTTGATTTGTTGGTGACGACTAGAGAATTGAGTTCGTTGGCTGTTAAAGTAATTTGATTGGCTGCTTTCGTCACTGAGTTAGCTGAATTTATGGCAGCGGCAGACACTGCTTTTGTGGAACTGTCCGCCGTTTTTGCTACTTTAGAAACATCAGCGGCTACTCCTGAGATTTCTCCTTTCACTGATTGATTTAAACTACTAGCTTCTCCCTTCAGGGATTGATTTAAACTGCTGACTTCTCCTTTCATTGACTGATTAAATGTTCCCAATTCTCCTTTCACAGATTGACTTAAAGTTTTAATTTCTCCTTTTGCCGTCTGGGTCAAACTAGATAAATCTTGAGTGAGTTTAGCTGCACCTTTAGCTGTGCTTGCGGTATTTTCAGAAATTGATTTAATATTGTTGAATAGAACGGGATCTGTGTATAAGTTAGTTAGGCGGACTGTGGAGCGAATTAGTTCGTCGAGACTGACTCCAGCTTGACCTTTTAAACGTGAATTTTTGCAGATGATTTCAGCCGGACATTCGGCACTCAAGGGATTGGCGGTAATTAATGATTCTGGCAGAATTGAGTTGGGTGTAATGTCGATCGACGATTCGCCAATTAAACCCGATTTATTCGCTGCGATTTCCACATCTTTGGGAATCACTAAAGTACCGGGGGCAATCTCCACCATCACGTCTACGCCGTTGGAATTTGGTTTGAGGGCGGTAATTTTACCGACTGCAACGCCGCGATACCTGACGGGCGTGCCTATTTGCATTCCTTGGGCGCTAGAAAACTCTACGGCAAATTTGTAGCTACGGTTGCCAATCTGCACGCCCCGCAGCCAGAGCACTAAGCCTCCAAATAAGCCGATTCCTACTAAAATCAAGAACCCGACAGAACCTTCTCTTACAGTTCGCGATCGCATATTTCCTCCTTAGTTATTAGTTATTGGTTATTAGTTATTGGTTATTGGTTATTGGTTATTGGTTATTGGTTATTGGTTATTGGTTATTGGTTATTGGTTATTGGTTATTGGTCATTAGTTCTTATTTATTGGTTATTCGTCATGATTTTTAGGGGATGATCCGATAGATTGTAGGTATGAGTTTAATTGAGGGGCTAAGTCATTAATGATTGTTGTGAATGTATTTACTTGTTCAACAGTTAAAAGGTTTCGAGTGTAAGCTCGTCTCAACCAGTGTTGAGTTTCATATAAAGAACCTCTAGCTATCTTGACAAAACGTCTATTGTCTTGATAGCTGCCTCGTCCGACTCGTTCTGCTATGTTAGCACCGACGCTATCTGCTGAACGGACAATTTGTTTTCCGATCGTATCTTTGGCAAAAAAATCCCAACTGTTAACAATTTTCCAGATGTCATCTGCTAATCTTTCTGACAATCTATCAACCCGCAATTCCTGAAAACTCTTGCTTGCCATGTTACCCTCGCTATTAATAATCAATAACTAGAAACCAACAACTAATGACTAATGACTAATGACCAATGACCAATGACTAATGACTAATGACTAATGACTAATGACTAATGACTACCCAATAACTTGAATTGGCCCTGTAACACTGCCACTAAAAAATTGTTGAATTAATAAGTTATCTGTCGTTGCAATATCGCTGACTGTTCCCTCCCACTGCACTTTGCCTCGGTAGAGAAACACGATACGATCGGCTGTGCGATGGATGGTACTTTGTTGGTGAGTGACGATCGCATAAGTGCTACAAACACTTTTCGCCGCCTGCAAATCGCGAATTAAATCTTCGATGACTGTTGAGGCGATCGGATCTAAGCCCGCCGTCGGTTCGTCGTACAGCAAAACCTCTGGATTATCCCTAGCATTATCGGGATTAGCCATGATGGCGCGAGCAAAACTTACCCGCTTCCGCATTCCCCCAGACAACTGCGCTGGATAGCGTTCGCCAATTCCCGGCAAACCCACCATCTCTAAGTTCTCTTCTACCAATTCCCGAATCCGGCGGCGCGGCAGCTTAGAATGCTGGTAAAGTAAAAAACCGACATTCTCCTCCACCGTCAGCGAATCAAACAAAGCCGCTTGCTGAAAAACCATCCCAATCCCGATCGGATCTGCCACGTCATCTACCCATCCAACCCTCCGCTGTCCCTGAACAAAAACCTCACCGGCATCTGGAACCAGCAAACCCGCAATGATCCGCAAAATCGTAGATTTCCCCGTCCCGGAAGGGCCAATAATTGCCAGGGCCTCTCCTCGATAAATCTTCAGATCCACTCCATCGAGGATTGGACTGTGATTGAAGGACTTACTTATCCCCTTGAGTTCGATTAGCGGCTCAGCCATAAGATGTGATTAAGATGTGTTAACAGTTGACAGTTGACAGTTGACAGTTGACAGCGAAGTTTTTAGACCAGGGGATTTAAGCCCCAGCCTAAAAACAATCCACCTAAAGGTGGGGACTTAAATCCCCTGTGCTTTGGTCATTTCCCCAGTCATCAGTCTAGCCAATGACTAATAACTTAAATGTGTCTGTCAGAATCAAAACTTTCTTGTATTGTAAATTTGTCAGCTTGAGTCGTTCCAATACCCTTAAGACTAATTAACCATGTCAATTAGTTCATTTCCCAAAGCCCTCCGTGTCTGGGCTAAATCCAGACGGGTTGTTGTCAAATCCAGAAATCCGAACCCTCCCTCCTTGCGAAACGGGCGAGTTCACCAGTGGTTCAAGTGGTTGTCCCCTGGACTGTTGGTGAAACGCTGGCTGCTAATCAGTGCAAGTGGAGTGGTACTTGCTACTTTGGGTTTAGCGATTTGGACTGGGATGACTCCAATTTTCTTTTTCTTGCAATTATTAAGAAATTTTTTGACTTGGATTGCCGAAGTTATTCCCAATTACATATCGGGGCCCGTAGTCATCGCCGCCGGAGTTTTGTTGATTCTCTGGGGACAAACCCGCAGTTTGAACTCGATTACTCAAGTGTTGATGCCCGAAGGAAATGAGGAATTGGTCGATCGACTCCTCACCCACCGCCGCTTGCACCGAGGCCCAAAAATTGTAGCAATTGGAGGGGGTACAGGCCTTTCTCATTTGCTCCGGGGATTGAAGGATTACAGTGCGAAAATCACTGCTATTGTCACCGTGGCGGATGATGGAGGGTCTTCGGGGCGGCTGCGGCGGGAAATTGGGGTACCACCACCGGGTGACATTCGCAATTGTTTGGCTGCTTTGGCCGATGAAGAAAAGTTATTGACTGAGTTGTTTCAATATCGCTTTCGGGCCGGTGACGGTTTGGTTGGTCATAGTTTTGGGAATTTGTTTTTGACGGCGATGAGCGATATTGCTGGAGATTTTGAACAGGCGATCGCAGCTAGTTCTAAGGTTTTAGCAGTGAGGGGGGAAGTGCTGCCAGCTACTCTGAGCGATGTTTCTTTGTGGGCAGAACTGGCGGATGGTAGGAGGATTGAGGGGGAGTCCAGTATTACCAAAGCTAACGGGAAAATCCTCAAAATTGGCTGCACTCCTGCTAATCCTCCAGCTTTGCCCAGGGCTCTCGAAGCGCTTCGGGAAGCGGATTTTATTATTATTGGGCCGGGTAGTCTTTATACGAGTGTGATCCCAAATTTGTTGGTGAAGGAAATTGCTGATGCGATCGCCAATAGTGAAGTTCCGCGCATTTATGTGTGTAATATTATGACTCAGCCGGGGGAAACTGACGGATACAGCGTTGCAGATCACATTCGGGCGATCGATCGTGCTTGCGGCCGGCCCCTGTTCGATGCTGTAGTAGTTCAAGGAAAAGTCCCATCTGCAAAATCTTTAATCCGCTATTCTCAGGAGAATTCCTATCCGGTGGTGCTCGATAGAGAAGCCGTAACACAATTGGGGCGGCGAATAGTCATCGCCAATGTGATGGATGAAGATAAAAATACGGGTTTAATTCGCCACAATTCCCAAAGGTTGGCGGGGATGTTGTTGCGGTGGTACAGCAGGGCTCAAAACAGTTAAGTTACTGACTGTTAACGGTTAACTGTTAACTGTTGACTGTTAACGGTTGACTGTTAAGTTACTGACTGTTAACTGTTGACTGTTGACTGTTGACTATTGGTTATTAGCAGATCCAAACGAGTAACGAGTAACAAATAACAAATAACACGTAACAAATAACAAATAACAAGCAACAAATAACTAAAATGAAAACTTTGCTGCCAGATTTTGAGGCTACGCGCAAGTTTGGTATGGCGTTAGGTCGATCGCTCCCCGCCGGCACTGTAATCTTGCTACAAGGAGACTTAGGTGCTGGCAAAACTACCTTAGTTCAAGGTATCGCCGAAGGTTTGGGAATCTCCGACTCTGTGGAAAGTCCTACTTTCACGCTGATTAACGAGTATTTTGCAGGGCGGATTCCGCTGTATCATCTAGACTTGTATCGACTGGAGCCCGAAGAAGCGGAAGCCTTGCACCTAGAGAGTTATTGGGACGGATTAGAAATGGATTTGGGGATTGTGGCGATCGAATGGGCGGAAAGATTGCTGTACAAACCAGAGAATTATTTGCAAATTTCTTTGAGTTATCTGGATAACGGGCGGCAAATTGAAGCGATGGGGAATGGCGATTTATTGGATTGGGAATGGGAAAATTGAAAAAGGGCGATTCCCTACGGGATAGCTACAGCGCGTACTTACTGCGGCGGGCGGTTGACTCGAATCAATTTTCCCCTCAAAGTTTCCTCACCAGCAATAGCATCATTGATGCGTGTTGCCAATCTTTCTAGATTTTTATCGTCTGTACATACTATAATGCCAGAATGGTTGGGTTGTTGAAGGTGCAAGCGTATGAAATGCCGCCGATTTTGCGTCATCACCGCGCGATCGTTATTCACAGCAAAGGCTAATACTTCGGGGTCATCATCTCCGGCATTTCCTGCCTCTTGAATAGTCAGGGCATCGTGACCAAAATTTCGCAGTATTGCCACAACAGGAAACGGGAACTGTTCATCTGCATAAAGACGTGCCATAAATTATACTTCCTGGATCATTGCTGCTGCTTCTTCTCGAAGTGCTGTGGCAATTTCTTCTGTATTGGCATCAGCATAAGTCCAGACATTGACTAAGTTTATAGCATTCAAATAAGGATAAAATTGCAGAATTTCAGCATCCGTTGCACCTTGACTTCGCAAACTCACGAATAGCCAAACGGGTAATCTAGTTTTGACAATACAAGCATCGCCACCACAAACTCCTGGAGTCTTGGTAATTCCTGGCCAGCTATTGCTTAAACTTTGGGTTAACAGCCGTATGGCTTCAGATTTCTCGGTCGGAGTTAAGGCAAGAAGTTGTGTTTCTAATTCTTGGATCATAGGTAATATCGCCTTCAGAATAAGGGAATATACTTTGATAAGTTTAGCACAAATTTTGCTTTCAGTGAAGTAGTGAAGTAGGGTGCGTCAGCTAGGCAGATTTTCGCAAAAAACTCACAATCTTATTCTGACGCACGCCCGGAATAAATAAATGGTGCGTCACAATGAGATTTTCAGTGATTGACCATGACCTTTCCTGACGCACCCTACCCCTGACTTTTGGTGAAGTAGGGTGCGTCAGAAGCGTGAGATTGTCGTGATAATTTACAATTTCCAAACTGACGCACCCTACCGCTTAAATCCGACCTAATTCTTGAGTCCGCGGAGGCGGACTTAGTTTGTGTAGTCGCGGTTTCAACCGCCGAGAAGTAGGGTGCGTCAGAAGCGTGAGATTGTCGGGACAATCTCACGCTTCTCAAAACTGACTTAAATCCGACCTAATTCTTGAGTCCGCGGAGGCGGACTTAGTTTGTGTAGTCGCGGTTTCAACCGCCGAGTCTTACCTAAGCGTCAAATCTCAAGGCTTCTCCCCTGACATTTGTATCCAATTTCCCATTCTCAAAAACTACTTTTCCTCCCACAACCGTCACCACAGGCCATCCAGTTAAATTCCAACCTTCAAAGGAACTCCAGCCGCACTTACTCGCCATTTCTGCTCCGACAACCGGGCGGTATTTATCCAAATCTACCAATACCAAATCAGCGTCAAAACCAGGAGCAATTGCTCCTTTGTTCGGAATTTTATACGCCTTAGCAACAGCGGCAGACATCCAATTAGCAACTTGTGCAACTGTACATTTTCCCTCGACTGCTTGCGTCAGCATTAAAGGCAAAGAAGTTTCAACTCCGGGCATTCCCGATGGCGTATTTGGATACTCTTGAGCTTTTTCTTCCAAGGTATGCGGCGCGTGATCGGTGGCGATACAATCTATTACGCCGTCGAGTAAAGCTTGCCAAAGTATTTCGTTGTCGCGGGTGTCGCGCAATGGCGGATTCATCTGAGCTAAACTGCCAATCTTCTGATATGCGCTGGTATTTAACAACAAATGCTGTGGCGTTACTTCCGCTGTTACCCAACTCGGTTTTTCTTGTCGCAAAAACTCGGCTTCGTCGCCTGTTGAAAGATGCAGAATATGCAGTCGGCGGTGGTATTTCTTAGAAAGTTTTACGGCTAGCTGAGTGGCTAACAAGGCTGCTTGATTGTCTTGGATTTGCGAGTGCACAGCTAAATCGGTACTGCCGGCAAATTCCTGACGACGCTGATTAATTCTAGTTTGATCTTCGGCGTGTACTGCAATTAATCGATCGCCCTTAGAGAAAACTCGCTCTAAATTTTCCTCTCCATCCATCAAAAGCTGTCCGTGCATCGAACCCATAAACACCTTAATCCCCGGAGTCGGATTTGCATCCAACAAATCCGGCAAATTCTCAGGCGTAGCCCCAATAAAAAAGCCGTAATTAACCAAACACTTCTGGGAAGCGCGGCTTAGCTTATCATCTAAGGCGGCTTGGGTTGTGGTCAAAGGTCGCGTATTCGGCATTTCCAAAAATGATGTCACACCGCCCTTAGCGCACGCACAGCTAGCGGTAAACAAGTCTTCCTTGTGTTCCAGACCCGGTTCGCGGAAGTGTACCTGCGGGTCAATTACTCCGGGTAACAGAGTTAAGCCGATCGCATCTATTTCGCGATCGGCAGATTCCGCAATTTCAGGAGCAACCCGAACAATTTTACCATCGCAGACTAGCACGTCCCCTACCAAAAACTCGCCGTTGGGTAACAGAATGCGAGCGCGACGGATTAACAAACTTGATGTGGTCGGCATAAGCTATAATTAGATCACTAATGTGCGTAGAAGCATGGACAAATCTTACCATTAAAATAGCTTTAAAAATAGTAATGACTATAACTAGGTTTTGGAAAATTTATAACTTCTATAGTGATCCTAGATGCACTTGACTCAACCAGATAATACAAAAACTCCCCCTGCCCGCAAAGATTTTGCAGATTTCCTCAAAAAACTCCGAATTAAGTCTATAATTTGTATCCAGCCCAGTGACTTAAATACTTATGACTCGTCTAGACAAGTCAGCCGACGAAAAACCCCCGCAAGATACCGAAAATCCTTGGATAGAAGGAATTAAGACGATCGGCTTAGCAGCATTCTTAGCCTTTGGCATCCGCACCTTGGTGGCCGAAGCTCGCTACATTCCCACCGGCTCGATGCTCCCAACCCTACAAATTAACGATCGATTAATTATAGACAAGGTGAGCTATCGACTCCAAGACCCGCAGCGAGGAGATATTATCGTGTTTATGCCCCCAGATTCGGCGAGTTTGTGCACGGGACAGCCGCCACCGATCAAAGATGCCTACATCAAGCGAGTCATCGGACTTCCAGGAGACAGCGTGGAAGTGAAAGAAGGAAAAGTTTATATCAACAAGCAGCCGCTACAGGAAAAATATATTGAAGAAATTCCGCAGTATCCCTACGGGCCTGTAGTTGTATCTCAAAATTCTTACTTGGTGCTCGGCGACAACCGCAATGCAAGCTGTGACAGCCATTATTGGGGCTTTGTACCGAAGCAAAATATCATTGGTAGGGCGATTATCCGTTTTTGGCCTCTCAACCGCACAGGCTCGATCGACCCTGTGCCACTTTATCCCACTAAAAATTAGCTACCATTCAAATCCTCGGCGGTTGGAAACCGCATCTACACAAACCATGTCCGCCTCCGCGGACTAAGAAATATGGAATTTGAGAGCAATGTGCGATGGATGGAGCCCCGCTACGCTA
>Ga0209490_10001359_pt1 | contig 23901 bp, 11 predicted proteins | sample MAT06_FD_187209 | JGI IMG/M metagenome (GOLD analysis project Ga0209490, IMG submission 187209) | Freshwater microbial communities from Lake Fryxell liftoff mats and glacier meltwater in Antarctica - MAT-06 (SPAdes) (version 2) | ecosystem: Environmental > Aquatic > Freshwater > Ice > Liftoff... | reverse complement strand
GCAGCTACATGGAAGATTTCAGCGAAATCAATTCCTGAAACAGCAGAAGTTACAATAGCCTCCGGACCTCTTGAACCTGAACATGGATTAACCGCCGCATTTGGTCCCAAAATAGTAAGAGACTTGTCTACGATTACGTTTTCGGCATAAGTACCAGGACCTACTTCAATTGTATGACCATTCAACGTTTCTGCGTCATCTATTGCTGCCTGAATAGAGCAGAATGTTTCGCTGGTGTTAGTATTGGTTATCACATTTCCGGAAGAGCAACCACTACATGCATTCGCTTCAGGCTGGAAACCTGGTGTTACTAATGCATCATCTGTACCTGATGTAAGAAATTGATCTACCTGAACCAAGCCATTGATTAGCGGTGGAACTGCAACACCAACAACACCGTACCAGTTGCAAGTTGCATCTACAAGAGAAGCTGAAGCATTGTTGATTGCGAAAGTTGTATTTCCAGAAATATCATTTTCATTGATTGGACCAGTTGCACCAGCCGTCGCATCAATCTTGATACCATCGACTGTGTTATTGGTAATAAAGTTTTGAGTGGTTGAGGTTAGTTCACCGCCGTTGATAGCGCGAACACCTGTACCATTTGCTGTAATAGTATTTCTATAGATAACAGCACTACCACCATCTACATCCACACCCACTACTGCACCTGTGATGGTTGAAGCATTGTCGTGGATATCGGCAGAAGCATCAGCACCTAGAACCCAAACACCCGCATTTGCACCAAGTGTTTCAGTGTTGTTGCGTATTTCGGCAGCTACTGTTGCGCCGTTGGAGTTAGAAGGGTTATCGTGTACTTTGATACCAGCGATAGAAGCGTTGTCAATATTTACACCATCGATGATAGCCGTTGTATTATTTGCATTTGAATTGTATCCTTCGTAGTTGTTTACATTGATACCTAGATTCACCTCAGAGATATCTCCGCCTGAAATCAAAGTACTAGACTGACAGTTCCAAACAACAATACCTGTTCTTGTATTTGTAAGACCCGCAGCACTGATCGTATTGTTTGATGTAGTCGAAGGCACAGCCAAAGAAGACAACAAGATACCATCCCAAGTGCCTGTTTCGTTCACGTTTGCCAGACCCGTTATGGTATTGTTTGATAAAGTGTATGAACTAGCACTAGAATAAGCAAGGTTGTGGAAGATACCTCTTCTGCGAGCAGAAATAGTATTGCCAGAGATACTTACGGCTGCTCCAGGATTTGCACCAAAGAAGTTTCCCGTTTGTACACCCAATCTCACATTGCTCATGCAGTTGTTCGAAACCGTTGCGTATTGGTTGTTGTAGAGCAATACTCCCCCACCCCAAAGGTTGATTCCGGAACCTGCATCATAAGTACCAAGGTCTTGAATTTTGTTGTTCGAGATCAAGTGACCGGAAGAAGGAACACCCGCAGGATAGTCATATAAGGTAATACCGAAGTATGACAAATTCTGAATGATGTTGTTGCTAGCAGTCAAGTTGTTTACACCTGTTTCATATACTGTGATACCCTCAGCCGCATCAATGTCGGCACCATTTGTACTGGTGAAACCTGAAGTGATTAAAGTGTTGTCACCATCGATAGTGAAACCAGAGATTGTAACATTAGAAGCAGCTACATGGAAGATTTCAGCGAAATCAATTCCTGAAACAGCAGAAGTTACAATAGCCTCCGGACCTCTTGAACCTGAACATGGATTAACCGCCGCATTTGGTCCCAAAATAGTAAGAGACTTGTTTACGATTATATTTTCGGAATAAGTACCAGGACCTACTTCAATTGTATGACCATTCAACGTTTCAGCATCATCGATTGCTGCTTGAATTGAACAGAAGGTTTCGGCCGAGTTTGTGTTTGTAACCAAATTACCAGAAGGACATGAGCAACCCGATGAACCTTGGAAACCGACAGCTAGATCACCGTCAACACCCGTTTCGTGAATTGAAGACACTGTGATTATACCTGTTCCGGCAGATTGAACATAAGTGGAGGCAACAGAAGCCAAATCTGTAGCTCCGTGCCAGTTGCACGATAAAGTAATATCACCGTTAATTCGACTCACTAATGCTTTGTTTGCAAATGCGTGAGAAAGATCGTTGCCTTCAATCACCACATTCGTTGGAGTAGCATTCACTTTACCGAACTCACCAATACGGATACCATTTTGCGGGCCAGTTATTCTGTTATTCTTAATGGTAAGATTAGTAAGAGTTGCTGGATTTGTGTGGTATCCGGAGGCATCGTCACGAGCTTTCACTGCAATGACTGCAGCATTCTCAGGATCTGAAGCGGTACCATTTACACCTGAATTTGTGATATCACAATCTTGTATAGTAATATCAGAATAAGAACCATATTTCAAATTGATATCAATGCCATTGTTGAAACCATAAGAGGCATCAGTACCATTGTTATCCATTGTTAGATTCTGCAAGACAGCATTGCTTAGTTTTTCGAAGTACAAACCTTTCTGAAGGTTGTTACTAATATTACTATTCTGTATTGTAATGTCATTGAAAGCAACCGGAGTTGTAGACTGGAAAACAACAATACCCTGAAGAGCATTACCTGTAATAGAGCTATTTTCAATTAACATTCCATTGACAGCGTTTGCAGTACCCACTCTCATACCGATTGTACCGGCCAATAGAGTAGTGCGCTCGATATCAGTATCAGTAATAACAATATCGCTATTGCTACCTCCCAAATTCACTCCATATCGACAGTAATCAATTAAAGTAAGGTCATTCAAGGTTGGACTAGCCACACCATTCAATAATACACCATCAAAGAAATCGATTACATAAAATCCCTGAACAGTGACGTTCGGAGCTGATATAGTAAAACCGGTTCCTGTACAAGAAGTTGGAGCATTTATGACTGAGTTTGAAGTTGGATCACTTTCTTTACCTGCACCAGTAATAGTAAGTTCCTTGTTCAATACTAGGTTTTCTGAAAATGAACCCGCACTGACTTCAATTATATTTCCATTTACCGTTTCTGCGTCATCGATTGCAGATTGAATCGAACAGAACTGCTCCCCAGTTGATGTGTTCGTTACAATTTCAGTACCACCTGAAGTACCAACATTACGCTGGTCAACGGCATTTGACAATGTATTTCCGTTGATGACATTTCCACATGTGAGCGGAGAGTTACCACGACCGAAATAACTATCAGATAAATTTGATTGGTCACCGTCGCCAGAAGCATTTGCTGTATATGGCAAGTGTCCAGCTTGTTGCTGAATACCTACATCGCAACCGGAAACAGTATTGCCGGTTACAACATGGTTTAGACCTTCGATAACGATACCGAATCCTTCGCTCGTTGATGGTTGAACATATCCAGTAACAGTATTACCCGTTACAGTAACTCCATTAGGAATGTCTTCGTAACCAAAACCAACTTGATAACCGCGACGGTAAATTGCAATACCTGCAGCGTCTCTAGCATCGGTAGCCAATGTTCTGCTAACCGTATTATTAGAAATTGTAACGTCTCCGTTTGGAAGTTTAATTTCAATACCGAATCGGCCATTTTCAACAACTTGGTTATTGCTAATGACGTTCGGACCAGCACTCCCGTTGAGTCCGACCGCACTCATTCCATTGTCACCGTTGTTGTGAACATTGTTGTTCGACATTGTAACACCAGAGGCAGTACCATCTTGGAGTTCAATACCACAACAATTGTTTCCATATACATGGCAATTGGTAATAGTGATATCGTCTTTGGCACCATTCCAGATTACAATTCCACGAGCCGATACTGTATGACCGTGTGAAGTAACGAAATCAAGGGTAACATTATTTACAGGGCCATTTGCATAAAATCCGCTTCCACCCACGTTATTCCTGATTGTAACATGATTTATGTCGAGGTTATGATTTCCTCCTGTGCCATATATTCCACCATCAGAGTTACCATTCGCACCAGCAAAATTTTCTACCGTGAGGTATTGTATGGTAACATTGGTAACACCGTTGAGAATGTGAATTCCTTTTCCGTTTCCAACTTGGCCAGTACCTGAAATGATCACATTTGCCTCATTCACCCCTTCAAGAGTAAGTGACTTATTGATCTCAACTCTTTCGAAATAACTACCTACCTCAATATAAATTTTGTTCCCTACAGCCTGTAAATTAATTGCCGTTTGGATCAACATAGCAGGAGAAGCATCTCCGTTTGGATCATTTTCCACATAGAAATCTTCTGTAGCAATATCAACCACATAAATTAGGGTGTTTGGATAGTTGAAAGGTGCTTCGAACAGTGCATCAACAACGCTATAAGCTATTGCTTTAGAAGACCAGTAGTTGCGATCGAGTGCTCCGATACCAACTGCCCATGATAGATCTCCGCCAGTTAGTCCTGTAATTGGATCCGTAGCGAGAGATTTTTGAGAGTATACTTTCGTTTGTTCAGCAATGGAAGCGCCGGAAAGGCTTAACCCATTTACACCTGCAGGAAGGCAGAATGTATTTGAAGTAAAGATTCCGATACCTGCATTAAATCCACCACCAAAAGAGTTGCCACTTGTAGTGATACCATTAATAGTAGTATTGTCACAGTTGGATATATTCAATCCATTACCACCATTATTAGTAGAAATGACATTGGTTAGAACACAGTTGTCAGAACCGTAGATAGAGATACCCGAACCACCGCTGCTGTTAACAGTTACATTAGAAAGTGCGAGGTTATGTGCATCACAACCGGTTTGAATACCGAAGGTACCTGCATCTTGCAATATTAGATTTTCAATTGTAACACCCGCTACTGTTGGATTAATACCCCAAATAGCAGATATAGAGTTTACGGTGTTGTTCAAACCATCAATAGTCACCGCTTTGTTCACAGTTACCAATCCTTCGGTAATATCTTCAAGCACTTGGATTTCATGTCCAGCTACTGTTGAAGCATCGTCGATTGCAGCTTGCAAAGAAGTAAAGTATTCAGCGGTATTTATATTAAATACGTTGAATACAGAATAAGTAAATATAGTAGCAAGGCTATCATCATCAGTCAAAGGACCACAGCCACCGCAAGGACTACCGGGACCGTTGGCGAAAATTTCCGCACCACCCCCACTATGCCAAGAACTTATTATATACTTCACAACAGTGCCATTTGGTTGGGCCGGGATAGTAGCAGTTGCCACATCCACCACTGGGCCACCAAAATTGCAGCTATATGAGCCCACAACTACCTGAGTAGTGCCGGCACCGACACCAAAGGCTCCGGTTGGATTGGAGCCATCGGTAGTGTAGTATACGACCGTATTGGTGGTATAAAATTGGTACTCAACTTTCCATGCAAGTGCCACTGCATTACCCGAGTTAGGGTTCAACACGCTTACATAGTTGTTGGCACCGCATCCCGGGTTGGCGAATGTTCTTTCGTGGTAAACAAAGTTTGCCTCGGCGAACAACTGACTTGAAGATGTCAGTAGTACAAGGGTGAGCACGGCCATAAAAATGGTTCTGAAGGCAGAAGCCAAACCTGACTTTAAAGTCAGATTTTCATTGCTCCAAGAAACATTAGTCTTGAGCGCACCTGTTGGTGGATAGACGTTTTTCATAGAAAATTAGAATTTGGTTTAACTAGTTGGAATTGTTTGGTTTCTATTTGAAAAGAAAAAAGGCCTAAGGCCTTTAATTGAAAATCCGTAGGAAAGAATATTATTATTTGAAGAAAAGGCTGAACAATTGATACTACTAAAACAAATAGTAGAAATACCTAACACACAGATAGAGGAGTTACTTCCGGAATCAGGCGCACAAAAAAGAGCAAGGCAATGCCTCTTCAATAGGTCCATCATATACAGAAACAGAGAGCTGTTTTGGTTAATTAATCTAAGACTTTGGTAATTATAGTCAAAAAATCTAGCATGCAATTATAAATCACATTTTGACAAAACCCACAATCTTTCATACAAATCCATAAAATTAACGTACGAAATGACAAATATCAGGCATCAACCTCGTATTAATAAAGTATGAAATGCACACAACTCTATGCAGAAATAACTATGGTTTTAACACAAGACTAGAAGCTCGTATAAAGAATTAAATTAATGATTTTCAGTAATTTAACCTAAGTTCATTTATTCCACTTTTTGATGAGTTTCAGATAAGTTTAATTCCCCTAGATCAGTATTTTCAGTATTTCCTTAACACAGTTCTACGGTATTGATCCGAACATCCTAACCTGAGATAATACGAATCAAAAAATGCAGGAACTCACATACTGGAACCTCCAAAAAAAGGATATAAGTAGTAAAAGATAAGATTTAGTAACCTAGTGAAAGCAAAATTTAAACGACAGGACATAAAGTAAACGAATCACAGAAATAGGACCTGTTTTGAATGGTAGTTCTATTTTCACTTCAACGATTATAGTGTATCATGAAATACTTTCGGTCTTCCAACCCATATTCAGAAAACAAGATACTTCCAAATAAAGATCAATTCGCATTTTTTCAATTTGCCTCTCTGTTTTGCGCAGGTTGGGTAGAAGATATTTCTCTGTAGGATTTTTAGAGAATCTCTAAAAACCTGTTTTATGATTCGCGGAGACAAATCCCGCCTGAAGGATTTCGGAACAACAAGTGCTTTTATCCCGCATTGCTCATTGGAAGCATCTTGAGGTTCATGCGCTGCGGGATTCTCGAATCCACACGATGGAGCATATTAATAGTTCGACCTATGAATTCCGATATCTCCGTCGCGTGATTCGGGTTTATGTATCCCTAATAGTCCAATTTCCTTTCACTCCATTGGTGTATAACATCTACTCTCACCGGATTTACTACTTCATAGCGAATCCCAATGAGGATTCTGGGTTTATATTGCGTGATGTTCAAATCTAAGTGGTGGTTGATCATACAATTTTGAATGAAGTATAGGTCACCACTTGATTTGGTGTCACTTGCGTCGAAGACAAGTTCCTGATCTTAACCAGGAAAGGCACAAAGCTGGATGCTCTGCGACTGATATTTAGTGCCGTATTCGTCGAAAATCGGCCCGAGTGCTTTCAGTGTAAATGCTTATTTTTTTATAATTTGTTCGAAACGTGAAAGATGCTTTTAGAGGTCCTTTTAAATTAATATAAACCACCGCCTCGCTATGGAACCTATGCCGTATCCTCGCACCCATTCCAATCAAAAACACAATCGCTTACCTTTGCCTCATGATAATCAAAAAACTCTCCCGCCTTGGAATTCGCTGAACTCAACCTTCACTCCGAATTGCTTGAAGGCGTTCACAGTATGAATTTCACAAAGGCCACTCCCATTCAGGAACAAGCCATTCCGCTCATCATGCAAGGCAAAGACCTCATTGGCATTGCCCAAACAGGTACCGGCAAAACGGCAGCCTTCGTATTGCCCATTCTCAATATGATTATGGACAGACAAGGAGAGCAGCGCACGAAAGCATTAGTGATAGTGCCTACACGCGAACTAGCCTTGCAAATAGACCAGGCTGTAGAAGCATATTCATACTTCACCGGAGCATCTTCAATAGCCATATACGGAGGAGGTGATGGCATCGACTTTAATCAAGAGAAAAATGCCATCACAAGCGGGGTAGACATCATTATAGCCACTCCCGGAAGGCTTATTTCACATATGAATGTGGGATATGTAGACTTCTCAAAAATTGACTTTCTCGTTTTAGATGAAGCAGATCGCATGTTAGACATGGGTTTTCAGCCGGATTTACAAAGAATTGTCCGCACACTCAACCCCGACAGACAGACACTGCTCTTTTCAGCTACGATGGCTGATGGCATACAAAGAATTGCACGGGCTTTCTTAAAAGACCCCATAGAAATCAATATTGCTATTTCGAAACCGGCAGAAGGAGTAAAACAGGGAGCTTATGTTGTTTATAATGAACAGAAGCTTTCTCTAGTTACTTCCATTCTGAATGATCCAGAGCGCAAAGATCAAAGTATTGTCGTATTTAGCTCTAGTCGGCAAATGGTAACCACTTTGTTCAATCAACTGAAAAGATTAAAGTTGAATGTTGGCATGATCAGTAGCGATCTCGACCAAAAAGAAAGGGAAAAGGTGATGATTGATTTCCGCAACAGAAAAGTTTTAGTGCTCGTAGCTACCGACGTTATCAGTCGTGGAATAGACGTAGAAGGCATTGACATGGTAGTAAATTTTGATGTACCCCGTGATGCTGAAGACTACGTGCATAGAATAGGAAGGACGGCAAGAGCGCAGCGCAAAGGAGAAGCACTCACCTTTATTGGGCCTATGGATATTGGCAAATTCATGCGGATAGAAAAACTGATAGGATATGCTGTAGAAAAAATAGCTGTGCCACCACAATTGGGTCCCACTCCTGAGTATAAAAACCATTCGGGGGGTTCTCATGGACAAGGACATCCAGGTGGCAACAGAAGATTCTCGGGAAGAAAACCAGGGCCTCCTAAAGGAGCAAGGCCTGGCGTATAGATTTCAGGAGTGGAATAAAAACGAAGAAGCCATCAAAGTAGTGATGTTCAGCAGCTTTTCGCGCAGAGCTTTGCTTACTGCTTCTGCTTGAGAATGTACCGCAAGCTTTTCATACATTTTACGAATGTGATTATTCACCGTGAAATATGCGATGTTCAGTTTATCAGAGATCATCTTGTCGCTCAAACCATCAACCAACAGAGCTAGAATTTCCTTTTCTCTTTTACGCAGGCTATAAGATTCTGCTTGCTCGGCTGATACCGGTAACTTGCTGTGGTGTACCAAAATTCTGGAAGCAATAGATGGTTCCCATTAGGCAAATGCACTCATCCTTAAATCGGAGGAACCGTTCGCCGGGCGATCCAAGCTCGATCTTCTGAATAATCTTGTCCACATCAACTTCACAATGTAATTTGAACCCAGAATGCGCTTTGGGATTCGCGCTGCAATAGATTTCCAATGCTGATTCTGGGTTTAAAGGAACCCCTAAAAATATCAATTCACATTTCCCCAAAACGTTTATGAGTTGGGATAAAAATGGGCTAGACCTGAATAATTCTGGAATTGTTAATTGCGAAAAACAAACCAATTCCAAAATGAACATCAAACCATTTGCCCCGATTCCCCATAGAATTCATCGAACTATTCTCACTCTTCCGCCCATTCCCACATTCACTAATCCACTAATCCACTAATTCTCACATTCCCTCATTCACTAATTCACTAATTCTCACATTCACCAATTCCCACATTCACTAATTCACTAATCCTCACATTCACTAATTCTCACATTCACTAATTCACCAATTCTCACATTCCCTCATTCACTCATTCCCAAATTCTCACATTCACTAATTCTCACATTCATTAATTCACTAATTCTCACATTCACTAATTCCCAAATTCTCACATTCACTAATTCCCTCATTCACTAATCCACTAATTCTCACATTCACTAATTCCCACATTCCCTCATTCACTAATCCACTAATTCACTAATTCTCACATTCCCTCATTCACTAATTCCCACATTCACTAATTCCCACATCCCCCTACACCATCACCGCCAAAAACACCATCGCTATGATCACCCACAACAGCATCAGTTTCCATATCCACTTTAGCCATAGATTAAACGGAATACCCGCAATGGCCAGAACACCCATTGTAACGCCACTCGTAGGTATTATTAGATCGAAAAACCCGGCGGCAAGTTGAAAAGCTAGTACAGCACTTTCTCTTGTAAGGCCTATCAAATCAGCAAGTGGAGCCATTACCGGCATGGTGATAGCCGCTTGACCGGAGCCCGATGGGATAAAAAAATTGATAAGACCCTGAACGATGAACATCACATTTACACTGATTTCTTTGGGCAACGCACTAATGCCACTTGATAGATGAAACAGAATGGTATCTATAATTTGTCCATCTCTCGCCACCACCAAAACACTTCGCGAAAGACATATTACAATGGCAGCAGTTAGCATTCCTGTTGCGCCATCTGTAAAATGTTTGACCAATGTGTTTGCAGGAGTTCGCATGAGTAAAGTACTGACTAAGCCCATTCCCAAAAATGCCGCTCCCACTTCAATAATATCCCAATCCCAAAGACTTGCACCGAATGGAATGATCGCCAACGTGGCCAAAAAAATGATGATCACCAACATACGTTGTTTCGTAAAAGGCACTTCCTTCACCGAAGATAAATGCGTAAGTTCAGGTAATCCGGCTAGCAATGACTTTTGCGGATTCTTCTCTACTCGCCTAGCGTACATCAAAATAAAAGTGATGGTTACAGCCGTTAAGATGCCCCATATAATGAATCTTTCGAGCTCACCGGTCGGAAATGGAAGTCCTGAAATTTCTAATGCCACACCCACACTAAATGGATTGTATGCAGCCGCAGCTCCCCCTACTCCACTTGTCACAAATGGTATGGCTACTCCGGTAATGACATCATAACCCATTGTGCGAGCCATTGGTATTGTGAAAAGAACAAAGACCAGACTTTCTTCGCTCATACCGAATGTAAAGCCACACATTGAGAAAAGAAGCATCAGCAAAATAAGCATAAGCGATCTCGATTTTCTTCTGCTCCGCGTGAGGGAAATCAATCTCATTAGAGCGGCGTCTATGGCACCTGTGGCCATTACCAATGCAAAAGCACCGCCTACAAGTAATACAAAAGCTATTATTTTTCCTGCATCAATAAAACCCTTAAAAGGCGCTCTGAGCAGATCCCACGCACTTTGCGGACTTTGCTCCACACTGTGATAAGAACCAGCTACAACAATATCTTTTCTTCCAAATTTTTCTATCCTGTCGAACGAACCCGCCGGAACAATCCATGTGAGAATAGTCATAATGACCAATATCGAAAAGACAATTACAACAGCGTCTGGGATTTTTTTTATCATACTTCAGTTAGAATGTCCGAAATTGAAAAGTAAGCGTCCAAAGGTGCAGCAAATTCACATGGACCCAAATACCTTTATAAAAAATCACCTTTCATTTGACAAAAAACAAAGATTAGCCTTGCTTTAGGGAAGCTCTAAAAACATCTTTCAAGTTTCGGCCGAACCCCAAATTGTTGCAAATTCGGATAAATTATTTCGGGCCCAATCCCGCGAGCCAACCTTGAGAAATACAGCAGTAGCAGATCTTATAATAGGTGCATCCATCATGCGGGATTTGTCTTCGCCAAACATAAAACAGGTTTTTAGAGTACCCCTTCAGAGCAGATTTAGCCTTCCTACCCTATATTCGCGCCCGATTTTTCAGACTACTAAAACCAATTTAGAAAACCAACCTTCTATGGGAAAAGAGATTATGTACCTAGTGCCAGTTCTCGGCCTTGTCGGACTTATCATAATGATAATGAAGGCACTATGGGTAAACAAACAAGATGCCGGTGATCAATCCATGACTACCATTGCCGGCTACATTTCTAGAGGCGCCTTGGCCTTTTTAAGAGCCGAATGGAAAGTATTGGGTATATTTTCTGTGATTGCCGCATCTCTATTAGCTTGGTCAGGTACTTTGGTGCCACACAGCGACTGGATTATAGCCATCGCATTTCTGATTGGTGCATTTCTTTCAGCCTTTGCCGGTTGGATCGGAATGAACATAGCCACAAAAGCCAATGTTCGAACAGCCCAAGCAGCTAAAACAAGCCTTGCACAAGCCCTTAAGGTCTCATTTACAGGAGGTTCTGTAATGGGTCTGGGTGTTGCCGGTCTAGCAGTTCTCGGTTTGAGCGGACTGTTCATTATATTCTACTTTATGTTTGTTGCTCCCGGAAATGCGGGTGCCAACAGCGATGCCATGCAAACAGCCTTGGAAGTTCTTGCCGGATTTTCTCTTGGCGCTGAGTCCATAGCCCTTTTTGCCCGTGTAGGAGGTGGTATATACACCAAAGCAGCCGACGTAGGCGCTGACCTAGTGGGTAAGGTTGAGGCTGGTATTCCAGAAGATGACCCTCGCAACCCTGCAACCATTGCGGATAATGTAGGAGACAACGTAGGTGATGTAGCGGGTATGGGAGCCGACTTATTTGGTTCTTATGTTGCCACAATCCTTGCCACTATGATTTTGGGCCGTGAGGTAATGGCAAGTAACGACAATTTCGAAGGAATGTCGCCTATCCTACTTCCGATGGTTATTGCCGGTGCGGGTCTCATTTGTTCTGCCATTTTCACCTACTTCGTACGAGTAAAAGGTGAAAATTCAAGTGTTCAGGGTGCATTGAACCTAGGTAACTGGGGATCAATTGTATTGACTGCTGTTGTATCCTTTTTCCTGGTAAAATGGATGTTGCCTGCCGAAATGACGTTTATGCGTGAAGGTGGAGTTTTCGTTTTCAGTAGTATGGATGTGTTTATCGCCATCATCATCGGACTGGTGGTTGGAGCCATCATGAGTATCGTTACCGAACACTACACAGCCATTGGACGTGGACCAGTGAATAGAATTGTGCAGCGCTCCGGAACTGGTCATGCTACCAATATCATTGGAGGTTTGGCCGTAGGCATGGAGTCAACGGTGATTCCAATCTTAACTCTCGCAGCAGGTATTTTCTTGAGTTTCCACTTCGCCGGATTATATGGAGTGGCTATTGCTGCTGCCGGTATGATGGCCACAACAGCTATGCAGCTTGCCATTGATGCTTTCGGACCGATTGCCGACAACGCAGGGGGTATTGCAGAAATGTGTCATTTGCCAAAAGAAGTAAGAGAACGCACAGATAATTTGGATGCTGTAGGTAATACTACCGCTGCAACAGGAAAAGGATTCGCCATTGCCTCCGCAGCTCTCACAGCACTTGCCCTTTTTGCCGCCTATGTTGGAATTGCCGGTATTCAAACCATAGACATCTACAAAGCTCCTGTTCTTGCCATGTTGTTTGTAGGAGCAATGATCCCTTTCATCTTTTCATCTTTAGCTATATCTGCTGTTGGCGAAGCCGCCATGGATATGGTGAAAGAAGTGCGTCGCCAGTTCAAGGAGATTCCCGGAATTATGGAAGGAACTGCAACACCAGAATATGAAAAGTGTGTAAGTATTTCTACGCAGGCCTCTATTCGTCAAATGATCGCTCCTGGTCTGATAGCATTAATTTCACCGGCATTGGTTGGTTTCATTTTTGGACCTGAGCCACTAGGTGGGTTTTTGGCAGGTATTACTGTGAGTGGTGTGTTGCTCGGTATTTTCCAAAATAATGCTGGTGGTGCTTGGGACAACGCAAAGAAGAGCTTTGAAAAAGGTGTGATGATAGACGGTAAAATGGAATTCAAAGGAAGCGAGGCTCACAAAGCATCTGTAACAGGAGATACCGTAGGTGATCCATTCAAAGATACTTCGGGTCCTTCGATGAACATTTTGATTAAGCTTACTTCAATTGTAGCTTTGATCATTGCTCCCCACATTACCAAACTTAAACCTGCACACACTGATCTGAATGTTCAGCCTAAAGTGGAGCAGCTAGTAGAAAACAATTCAGAAATATTAATTCACGAGAATGAATAATTTTTCAAAAGCAATCCTGTTCTCAGGACTTCTTGCCATTACAGCCTGTAAAGAAAAGGTGTTGCCACCGGATGCATGTGCTTGTGCTAAAGAACGATATAGCACCGGCATGAAAGGGCCAAATACGAATTTTTGCGATTCAATGCGTCAATCGAATCCGCAATTTGATACTGAATTTCAGAAGTGTTATTATAAATTGAATTTTGGTGGAGATAGCACAACTACAGCGCAGGACGAAAAGAAAATGGAGGTCATGTCCGGTCCATCAACAGGTGGTTATAATGTTTCGAGCAGCGAATCGGTAGTTACTTGGGTGGGAAGAGAAGCCAGCGGCAAGACCCACACCGGCAATGTAAAAATCAAATCGGGGACTATAAATGTTGAAAACGGAAGACTGCTCGGCGGTCAGATGGTACTCGACATGAATACAATCGTGAATACCGATATTAAAGATGATGGAAAAGCAAAACTAGAAGGGCATTTGAAATCCCCTGATTTCTTTGATGTATCAAGTTTCCCTGAGGCTACTTATACCATCACATCGGTATCTGCCAAAAACAGCCGCGAATACAATGTGAATGGTAATCTAACTATAAAAGGTGTTACACAACCATGCAGCGCAGAGATAAACATCTCAACTGATGGCTCAGGAAAACTCGGTGCCAATGGTTTATTCAAGGTCGATCGCAGTTTGTACAATGTGAAATTCCGATCAGGCAAATTCGAAACCGGACTTGGCGATAAATTAATCAATGATGAAATTTTGATCCATTTCACACTCGTCGGAACGAAATAATACCAATTCTGCTTATAAAATAGTCCAAACTATTTTAACCCGCATTGCGCATTGGAAGTGTTTGGTAAGTAATGCGCTGCTGGAAGACATAACACGAACAATGAACTCCGAGATCTCCATCGCTTGAATTGGGTTTATCCCAAAATCCGCAGTAGGATTCGGTATGAAGTGATAATACCGTTTATGAATCTGTAATAGTCCAATGCGGTATTATTTATAAATTAAAAAAGGTCTCAATTGAGGCCTTTTTTTTCCTGAAGAAAAGTTCATTTAACCCAGAATCCGCATTGGTATTCGCTGTGAAGTGCTAAATCCCATAGATAGCAAGTGCTTTCGCCAGATTTTTATTTGATGGTGTATATTCATACATCAAGAATAAAAATCGAGAAAGTCCTTGATATCAAAGTGGGTTAGCGCTGCAATAGATTTCCAATGCAGATTTTGGGTTTAATCATTGTTCACTTATTCTATTTGAATAATCCGTGCAACTGTGAGTCCACACCGGCTATGATAGTGCCCAAGTCTTCTTGACTGTCGTGGAAGCGATTTTCATCTACATCAATCACGAGCAATTTGCCTTTGTGATAGGTTGAAATCCAAGCTTCATATCGCTCGTTGAGTCGAGTAAGGTAATCGAGGCGAATGGCTTCTTCATATTCTCGTCCTCTTTTCTGGATATTTTGAACCAATACAGGAACGCTTGCTCGGAGATAAATCAAGAGATCAGGAGCCTTGATAAAATCATCCATTATGGTGAACAGATCAAAATAATTTTCATAATCGCGGGTAGTCATCAAACCCATGCTGTGTAGATTGGGAGCGAAGATGTGAGCATCTTCATAGATGGTTCTATCCTGAATAACCTTTTTGCCACTTTTTTCCAATTCCATCAATTGTCTGAAACGATGTTTTAGAAAATAGACTTGTAAATTGAAGGACCAGCGTTGCATATCCTTATAAAAGTCTATAAGGTATGGGTTGTCGTCAACCTCTTCAAAGTGAGGCTGCCACTTATAGTGCTTGGCCAACGAAGTTGTCAGAGTTGTTTTTCCCGAACCGATATTTCCGGCAATAGCTACGTGCATAATGTTTAGGTACTATTAGAAAGTCAAAGGCCGAAAGTAAAAACTTTTAGGGTGTTAAAGGCTAATCTCTCAAAGAATCTACCTTGTAAACCTGAAGTTTTTTTCCACTAACGTAAAACATGCGCCCACCGCGGTATTCCACGTGTCCGGTTGGAGTAGAGGGTAAAGTGATAATATCCTCACCCACTAGACTGATACTCAAAACATGAAGTTCATTTCCGGCATCGGACAAATAAAAAATCAATTCACCTGAAACCTGAATTTGATGTCTAAATGTTATCGGTATCAACCTTCTATAAGTTCCAAAAACATCGAACTCTAAAATTCCATTTTTTGGATCAACGAGATAAACTGATGTAGCGGTCTCAATTATTTGAATCGGGGCAATACTCATGCCGGTGAGCACCCCCAAGTTTGGTGTTGTATTAATTCTTTCAAGATCTTTGTTGACTCTGATAAGTTCATTACCCGCTGTATTCCATAGCCAATAAGAATTATCGCGCGATGCGCCAACGAGTTCTATCTGCCCGAAATCAGATACTTTTAAATCAATCACATTTCCCTGCGAGCTCAACGTGTTGTCGAAACTGACTATAATGTTTTGATCCCTGTAGTAGACAAAAGGTTTTAGTGGATTTGTGGCATCTGCCAAAAAAATATCTCCTAAGCCTAAGTCGGATGATCGAAACATAACATTTCCGTTTACATCCAATTTTTCTATGTGATCGGGGCAAATCAGATAGACATATCCCAGTTCATCAGTGGTGAAATTGGTACAGGTCAAATCCACTTCGCGCTCCAGTGTAAGCACATATCCGATAGACATTAGTAAAGTGAAGAATAAACTCATTCGCCGGTTACATACAAATTTAGTACCTCTTCTAGATACTTGCGGTCGTTGCTCAGTCGTGGCACCTTATGCTGACCTCCCAATTTGCCCTTTTGCTTCAGCCATTCATAAAAAGTTCCGCGGGGCATCGCCTTTACAATTGGCTCCTTTAGGTTCAGATTAAAAGCTCTTTTTGCATCATAATCACTGTTCAGTATTCGCAGAGAATCATCAAGGACACTTACAAATTGACAGTGGTCGTTGGGTTCTACTTCAAACTCGATGAGCCATTCGTGAGCGCCTTTTGCGTCATCGCCCATATAGACAGGTCCTGCTGTGTAGTCCGAAATCACCGCCCCTGTATGTTCGCAGGCCACTTTGAGCGCATCGTCTGCATTTTCTATGACAAGTTCTTCACCAAATGCATTGATAAAATGTTTGGTTCTACCACTTACTTGAATTCTAAAAGGAAATCTCGATGTAAATCGAATGGTATCGCCTACCATATATCGCCAAAGCCCGCTGTTTGTCGAGAGAATGAGGGCATAATTTTCTCCGATTTCAACTTCGTCTAATCCGATTGTTCTTGGATTTTTACTATCGATTTCCGACATAGGTAAAAACTCATAGAAAATGCCATAGTCGAGCATGAGTAGCAAATCATCGCGGTCTAATCTATCTTGAATTCCAAAAAAACCTTCGCTGGCATTATAGGTTTCCATGTAGTTAATTCCGCGTTTACCCATTATCTGTTCGAACTGTGAGCGATATGGTTTGAAGCTCACGCCACCATGACAAAACAGTTCTAGGTTTGGCCAAACATCCATAATGCCTTCTTCGCCTGTTATTTCAAGAATACGCTTGAGCAAAACAAGGGTCCAACTCGGCACACCTACAATCATGGTCACATCGTCGTTCATAGTAGCACGGGCCATCTTTTCGATCTTCTCTTCCCAGTTATCCATGAGGGCAATATCTCGCGATGGGGTTCGCTTTAATTCAACCCAAAGAGGAAGGTTGCGAATGATGATAGCAGAAAGATCGCCGGTGTATCCTTCTTCATTGAACGGATTGATTTTGCTGCTGCCACCGATCACCAGATTTTTACCGCTATAGAGTTGTGCGTCTGGTTTTTGTTGATAGTACAGAGAAAGAAGATCTTTTCCGCCTTTGTAGTGACATTCTTCGAGTGCCTCTTTGCTTACTGGAATAAACTTGCTGCGATCGTCTGTTGTACCGCTGCTTTTTGCGAACCATTTGAGTCTCGATGGCCAAAGAACATTTTGCTGACCTTCGCGAAGCAATTCAATATAATCTTTATAGTCCTCGTATTTCCTTATCGGTACCGCTTTTTTAAAATCTTGTACGCGCCGGATACTTCCAAAATTATGTTCCAGTCCAAAGCGCGTAAGAGCCGATTCATCAAGCAATTTTTGGAATAGCTCTCCCTGCACCTCGACCGGATACTTTTTAAAAAGTTCGATCTGGTGAATACGTTTTTTAAGGACCCAGCTAAAAACAGAATTAAACGCCATAACGTTGGTGAAAATAAGAAAACTATAACATAACGTGCAAGTAGTATTCAAATTTGGGTATAAGTCACAATCTTGTGCGTTCAAACCGTAAATTAAACCTAGAATCCGCATTTGAAATCTATTGCAGCACTAGCCCCCTTTGATATCAAGCACATTCTCGATTTTTTATTCCTGAGGTATGAATAGACACCATCAAATAATCCCGCATTGGAAGTGTCTTGAGGTTAATGCGCTGCGGGATTCTCGAATCTACACGATGGAGCAAAGTAATAGTTCGACTTATGCATTCCGATATCTCCATCGCGTGATTCGGGAAAAACCAATTCTCCAAAATAAATAGTCCATGCTGCATTGCGCATTGGAAGTTTTTTTTGGGCAATGCGCCACAGCATCTAGCATGCACGAAGTGGTCAATGCCGTTATAGAAGCTGTTGTCTCGGCTGAGCAGAGATTAGAGCTATATAAACCCAAATCAAGCGATAGAAAAATTGCACCCTAATTTTGCCGATGAATGCAGTATTCTATCGCTTAGATTTGAGAATCCCGCACACATTCTACAAAAATTGCCCTAAGGCGTAATGCGGGATAAACGGTATAAAAATCTGGCGAGAGCACTTGCTTTCATTGGGGTTTAGCACTTCATGGCGAATCCCAATGCCGATTCTGGGTTTAACGTTTCGACCAAATTCAAAATAATAGAACATTCTGATAAATTCATTCGGGCCCAATCCCTCGAGTCAACCTTCAGAAATACAAGGAAAGCAGATCACTGGATTTGTCTCTACGATGCATAAAACAGGTTTTAGAGGTCTCCTTAATGTTGGCCTGTAAGTTCGATATCACCATTTTTGATACAATTCCCTCTTCTGAATTCATAGAATACCGTTTATGAATCTGTAAAAGTCCAATTCCGTTTCACGCCCTTGGTCTATAACAGCTACTTTGCCGGCATCTACCACTTTATGCGTATAAAATAGTTTGGACCATTTTATAAGCAGAATTGGTATAACATATCAATCGTTTTGGCTGTGCATTTTTCGCCAGAAAAATTCAGACGGAATTTTAAAAGTCTCTTTAGAGAAACACATTTACTGAGGACCCTTACATTCGCAGGATGCGATCAAATGTCATCTCCGGCCTCATATTCTTATGCCTCGCCTTCCTCATTTTTTGGCAGGTTGGTTTCATGCAACATGTATTGCGTTGGGATGCCATCAACTGTTTTCTGGCTTGGCGGTATAATGTGGCAGAGTTAATCGCTGATGGACACTTGCCACTTTGGAGCACTTGGCAACATCTTGGTTTTCCATTGCATGCCGATCCGGAAACAGGAGCTTGGTACCCGATTGTTTGGATCATTAGTATTGTATACGGCTACGATTTTTATGCGATTAGTTTCGAGTGGTGTTTGCACATCTTCATTGCAGGATTCGGGATGTATCGTTTGATGCGCAGCATGGAAGCCGGGGAAATTGCAGCCTGGGTTGCTGGAATCAGTTTTATGGCCTGTGGCGTGTTTGTGAGTAATGCACAAAATTTCATCTACCTTATTGGACTCGCTTGGATGCCTTGGGTAGTGATGTACATCCGTTTGAGCTATCAGAGCTCGCAATTGAAATACGCAGTTTGGGCTGCACTTGCCCTTTGGATGATGCTTACAGGATCTTATCCGGGAATAAGCATTATGGCCTTTTATTGTTTGCTTGTCTATGCAGTTTACTTTTTCATTGTCGGTCGTCTTCTCAGAAACAAAGTACAACTTATCAAGTGGGTCAAAGTAAATGTTGTTTTAGGGCTTTTAACCCTAATGCTCACGGCTCCTCATTTGTTGTCGGTGTACGAGTACTTGCCCGAAGTAACACGCACCGAAGGACTCTCCAAAGAACGTCTGCTCGAAAATCCTTTTCCACCAAAAGCCTGGGTTTCTATACTCGTTCCATATTCCGTGGGAGCAGATACGTACTTGGCCGAACATTCCAATTCTGTCGCAAAATTCGCATGGGGCAGCGACTTTTCGATGCTCAACGGGTACATGGGACTGCTTACACTAATGAGCATTTTAGTTTGGCTTATAACACAGGGCAAAACCAAACGCGAATATTTTCTCTTTGGTGGGTTTGTCGTTCTCATGATCCTCGCCTCCGGAGATATCTTCCCACTCCGATGGTGGAGTCGTTTACTCCCAGGGCTTGATCTCTTTCGACACCCATCCATATTTCGGTTTATGGGAATTTTTGCAGCGGTAGTTTTGGGCGCACTTTGCTTGAACAGATTGATAAAGACTTCCGAAGAGTTTACAAAAAAGCGAATACTCATTGTGTACACTATACTTTTGTTTTCCCTCATTATTCTCATTTCTTTCAATCTTCCTCCTTCCCTATCAGAAACATTCCATCAATTTTACACCGAACTTTTCTCCTTTCCAGAGCCAAGTCATTTCGGGATATCTCAGCGCATTTTTGTACACGCCATTATTCAAATTATTTTGCTCTTTTCCATTGCCTATCTCTGGAGGAAGAAAAAATGGAACTACTTGCCACTGGTGGTTTTTCTCGATCTCTTTATTGCAGTCCAATTGAACATTCATGGCACTGTGGTTTACCCCATTCACATATCACAAGCACAAAAGGAACTGCGAAAAACCGAAGCCAATCGCATGACCTATTCGGGCGACAATATTATTCATCACGACAGTCCGAGCTGTGGTTTGAAGATACCGGGACTTGTTTGCAATCACAATATCTTTTTACATCAACCCGCTTGGGATGGCTACAATTCCTACATCCTCGATGGCTATCGGGACTTGGAGCACAGCGGCACTTATCCCGAATGCTTCCATTATCCCCTGATTTATTCAACAGAGAGTTCATTCGTAGACAACATTAAAATCTCCTCGAATCGAATTGATGCAAACACTGCTGGAGGAACATTAATACTCCAGCAGAATTATCACCCCAATTGGCACTGCAAACAAAACGGAAAAAACCTTCCCATAGAAAAAGTCAATTACACGATGATGAAGGTGAATGCAGAAAAAGGGAATGTAAGTTTTGTGTATGAGTCGGGGATGGCCATTGTTGGAATAGCACTTATGGTGTTAGGACTTGTGGTGACTTTTGGGATTTTGATTGGAGGAGGATTGTTGAGAAATAGAAAGAAGCGGTCTTTCGCAGGGGTGAGACAGGGGGATAGTATGTGAGGGCGGTGAGTCTAGTGCCAGTTCCAAACGTTGCTCCGCTTTTGCTGCAGGCCTTGATCCTCAGATGCTACATGCCGCTTTTCTTTTCAAGGCCTACATTGAATTTCGAATAATTTGGTGTCGCTACACTGTGCTTTTTACCTTCGGCAAGCACATAACCCGTTAAATCCAGAATCCGCATCGGGATTCGCTATGAAGAGCTAATACCGTTTTTCCCGCATTACGCATTAGGGCAATTTTTGTAGAATAGATAGATCTGTTGGTGTTGGAACTAAACGAGAAATCCCCAAAGTCCGCAGGCCGACTCGGAGATGGGTCGACTCTGTTGCTGAGGGTGTACACTTCAGATACTTCTATAAAATCCGCGAGCAAATTCTCTAAGGGCTCAAGAAAGCCAATGGAGAGTTCGCTGATCATGATTATGAATCACTTCAAAAGGCGCTCTACATTCTAGGCATCCAAGAAACTTTCAAATAAAAGAAAACTTGGGATCCGATCTATGAAAAGATCGGGAAAGCGCTATACAAAAAAGAGTATGTTTCCACTGACTAAATTGACTCTAAGAAATTTGATTACCCATGCACTATTCCAAATGAGAGCAATCAAAATAACTCGTTGGGTCTCTGGAGTTTTCTCGGGTGGTGGAACTAAACATCTGATAAATCGCCCTATTTGTTAACCTGACTTTCCTTTTTATTGTATAATTTGCTCCCAGTCAAGTAAATTGATGACTTCGCTATGATAGGTATTTTCATAACTTTACAAACTGAAGGGAGCAATGCTTTAGCAGCGGCTCCAGTCTATTCATCCGATGCGCTCATTACGCAGGTTGCACTTTACATGTTAATACCTTTCGCGATCGCCTTTGCCTTTATCTTCTTCATATTTTATCGTCAAAATCGTGAAACACAACTCCGAAGAAAACTATTGGAACTAGAATTAAAAGCTCTGCGCGCGCAAATGAATCCGCATTTCATTTTCAATTGTCTTGGAAGTATTCATCACTGTATTACAAACGGTAGTAACGATAAAGCCTCGGAATATTTGATGAAGTTTTCGTTTCTTATCCGGCGAGTTTTGGAAAATTCCGGACAAAGATGGATCTCATTGCAAGAAGACATTACTATGTTGCGCGCCTATCTCGACCTTGAACAATTTCGCACAGAAAATAAATTCACGTACTCGATATGCGTGAACCCGGATATAGATACTGCAAATGTGTCGGTACTCATGTTGCTTATACAGCCTCTCGTTGAAAATAGCATCTGGCATGGATTTACCACAAAAGTGGACACTGCACATATTGACATACACATAAGTCAACAAAACGGAAAATTGCATTATCACATAGAAGACAATGGAGTGGTGGATGAAGAGAAAAAGAATACTTCTGAATATGGAAAACGCCTATCAATGGGAACCACCTTGGTTCGAGATCAACTTAAAACCATTAAAGAAATTGAAAAGGAAAACGCTGACTTTGAAATTACCGATCGACTCAATGAGAAGGGTGAATTTTGTGGAAAACGAATAGCACTCTTTTTACCCTTACTTACTCTTCACTAGCCTATGCAGCGGTATAACGTTATAATAGTAGATGACGAAAAACATCCCCGCGAATTGCTCGCCGATTTGCTTGTCACACATTTTCCTGAAATTGAAATACGGGCCCATTGCACCTCAGCAGACGAAGCAACAAAGGCCATTGAAATACATTCACCAGAACTTGTTTTTCTAGATGTGGAAATGCCGGGTAAAACAGGTTTTCAATTGCTCGAAGCACTACCAGAAATTTCTTTTGAAATCATTTTTACTACGTCATATTCCAAATATGCAGTAGATGCGTTCAAAGTTTCGGCACTCGATTATCTGCTCAAACCCGTTGAAATAAATGAACTGCGAGAGGCCATCGGGAAATTTAAGGCACGTTTAGCATTGCATCATTCTCATCAACAAATAGAAAATTTGTTGATGAATATTCGATCGACCAACGACGATACACAAAAAATTGCTTTGCCTACTTCTAATGGATATTTATTTGTTCGCATTGCAGATATAGTGCGATGTATGTCCCAGAATGTGTATGCCATTTTTCATCTGGCCGATAAGAGTCAAGTGGTTGTATCACGCACCTTAAAAGAGTGTGAAGACATGCTTCAACGTTTCGGTTTTCAGCGTATCCATCAAAGCCACCTCATCAATATGCGCTACGTGAAACGCTATATAAAAGGCGAAGGAGGTGAGGTAGAAATGGAAGATAACACGCGTTTGGACGTATCTAGGAGAAAAAAAGAAGAATTTCTGGAGGCAATGCAGAGATTATAAATCGGCTTTCCGGATTTGTGTTTCATTCCGCCACATTTGTGCCAAAACCTACCGTATTTTGTTTTTGGGTGGAACCAGCCCTAACGAAAATCGCTCTTTTGGGATATAAAATAACCATGAGAGATGAAAAAAATTACACTATCAACAATGCTATTAGCACTTGTACTGATCCAATCTGCACGGGCTCAAAAGGAAATTACTTTAGAAGGAGTAAGTGGTAAAGTGTCTGAAACCAATTTGACCGATACTATCCGAAGCAAGGATTTGTCTATTACATTCGGTCAACCTTTGATCTTAAAAATTACTGGAGTGAATCCCTTTTTGCACACTATCCAGGTCTTAGATAGCGTAGTAAGCATTAAATATGAAATTCCAACAGAAGTAATGAGTGTGCTTTTTAAAGGTTACGATCTAGGACTAAGTGATATAAAGATAGATAAAAGCAACACTGGAGGTTCCAAACAAAACCTTTGTACATGCCAGTGCATTTTAAATAAAACCTTTCAACTTCTTTTAGCTACTTCTCAAAATCCGAATTTAAACGAAGAACAACTTAAATTTCAGGCTATTACGATAATAAACAATGTCTTACCAAAAGACATACTAATGTCTGAAGTATTG
>Ga0209490_10001352_pt1 | contig 23941 bp, 21 predicted proteins | sample MAT06_FD_187209 | JGI IMG/M metagenome (GOLD analysis project Ga0209490, IMG submission 187209) | Freshwater microbial communities from Lake Fryxell liftoff mats and glacier meltwater in Antarctica - MAT-06 (SPAdes) (version 2) | ecosystem: Environmental > Aquatic > Freshwater > Ice > Liftoff... | reverse complement strand
GGTACCCGGCTGCCGAAATGAAACACGGACCGATAGCCTTAATTGATGCTGAAATGCCTGTGGCATTTATAGCAACAAAAGATAGCTCATACGAAAAAGTTGTTTCCAACATTCAGGAAGTAAAAGCGCGCAAGGGTCGAGTGATCTCCATCATTACTGAAGGCGACACATTGATACCAAAAATGTCGGAGTTTGTAATAGAAGTACCACATGTAACTGAGTCGCTTATGCCGCTGATCTCGGTAGTGCCGTTGCAATTACTTTCTTATCACATTGCTGTGATGCGGGGATGTAATGTAGATCAACCGCGCAACCTGGCAAAGTCGGTTACGGTGGAGTAAGCTGGCTTAGACCTGAATTTAACTTGTCAGATAGCAAAAGAGTTGTGAACTAGTGCAATAAAGTTGCGAACTAGTGCAAAAGAGTCGTGAACTAGAGCGCTAAAAAATTTAGCAATTACTGGTGTAGTGTCCTCATGACACTGAAAAATAAAGTTTGAAACCAAATCAATATAGTTTGAAACTATACAAATAAAGTTTGAAACCATTTAGTTATTGCTACCAAATAGTAAAGTGTGAACTCAGTTTGTCTCCCCAACAAAGTAAATAATCGAGAATGTCTTGAATTGAGTCACTGAATGACGTAATAGGACAGTTCAATTGCCTTATTGTTTAGCAGGATAATATTGTCCTGATATTTTCCGAAATGGAAATGTCCTTTTCGCTTATTGAATGATGATAGTATTCGTGATTGCCTGGTATCCAGTAAGTCATTTTGAAATGATCAAAAATCCAATCAAAGAACCAATCATAATCTTTCAGGTTGCGCAACGTGACAATGTCACCGGCAAGAATTAAAATCTCAGCAGCTGGAATGAGTGGATTTAGTTGTATCAACTTCCGGTTCTCTGGGAATTCTAAGTGAAGATCTGAACAGTATTGAATTTTCATAATTAAATTTAATTACCTTAGACAAGTATTTTGGTGTCTACGCAAACGATTTTACAGGATACTACATATATGGATCTTTTGAAAGATATTAAAAATTACGACCCTATTAAATTAAGCGATAGTGTTGAGCAAGGATTGCCCTTTACCCTATATTTAAACTTTCTCCGTCAATCCCGCTTTACCCAAAATGAAATGGCACGTTGCTTAAGCGTAAGCACACGCTACCTTCAAAATAAAACCAAATCAAATAAGCTTACCAAACCTGCTTCCGAAAGGTTAGTAATCCTTATCAAGATTTGGGATGCAGGCCTCGCTGTTTTTGATGGAAACAAAAAAATGTTAAGCGAATGGCTTCGCAGGCCGTTAATACCTTTGCGTGGTCGGGCTCCCATTCAGCTAATGACCAATTTTATTGGCATGGAAGAAGTTAGACAGTTATTTGGTAGAATTCAGCATGGCGTTTATTCATGACTTAAAACCATACTGATAAAGCAAAGTTGCCCAACCTAGTGGACAATTTAGTAAGCCAATTTGTATGCTATAAATTTTTCTCATTGGCCTCATAGTGAATCGAAATACGGTTCAATTTTCATTTTGTCTCCATATATTAAAATCAAAATTACTTAGATTATCACCATAATTCTTAAGTCGTGTAGCGTTTGAGTTACGCTTTAGTTTTACTGTACCCAGGTTTCCATTTCTATTTTTAGCCATTATTAATTCCAGTATACCGGTGGTATCCATACCATCTTCGTTTATCATAATTCTATAATATTCGGGTCGGTAAAGAAAAATTACTTTATCGGCATCTTGTTCTATAGCACCGCTGTCTTTCAAATCGGAAAGTTGAGGACGTTTGTCTCCACCTCGTATCTCTACCGAACGACTCAGTTGACTAGCAACAATAACGCAAACATTAAAGTCCACTGCTATTTTTCTTAGTTCGTGGGTAAAAGATCCTACTTTAAGGTGGCGAATATTTGGCTCCTTCGAATTCATCAACTGCAAGTAATCGACAATAATAATTTTAACACCTCTTTCATTAATCTGATTTTCACAAAAGGATCTCAAATCCGATAACGAATGGTTTTGGCTTTCGCTAATATAAATCTGATGTGCCCTCAAGTTGACACCAACACGGTTAACAATTTTCTTCTCTCTGGAAGTAAGATCAGGGTGAAGCAGCTTACTCACATCAATATTAGTAATAGAAGATATGAAACGATTTGTTAATACTGGTGTTGAAAGATCAAGTGTAAAATATAGTACGGGTGTTTTGATACTGACATTTAACGTTAAATTGATTAGTAGTTGAGTTATACCCATTGATGGCCTACCTCCAACTACAACTAATTCGCCAAGCAGGAGGCCGCCAAATAGGTTATCATATTCTTTGAACCCAGTCTTAACTAAATTTTCATCCCGCTTCCTATTATTAAGGATCGCGAGGGTTTCAGAAGTTAGGCTCAAAATGCTCGGTGCGTTTCCTTTGACGTTAATTTGATGTTCCGCCTCATTAATTATATGGTCTCCTGATATAAAAGTAAGATTATTTAAATTATCACCATAATCCTTAAGCCGTGTGGCATTCGCGTTTCGCTTTAGCCTTACTGTTCCAAGGTTTCCATTTCTATTTTTAGCCATTATCAATTCAAGTATACCAGTAGTATCAAGACCATCTTCGTTGATGGTGATTTTATAATACTCTGGACGATAAAGAAAAATTACTTTATCAGTATCTTGCTCTATAGCACCGCTGTCTTTCAAATCAGCTAGTTGAGGACGTTTGTCTCCGCCTCGAATTTCCACCGAACGACTAAGTTGACTAGAAACAATAACACAAACATTAAAGTCATTTGCAAGCTTCCTAAGTTCATGAGTAAATGAGCCAACTTTAAGATGGCGAATGTTTGACTCTTTTGAAGTCATTAATTGTAAGTAATCAACAATAATAATCATAACACCATAAACGTTAAACTGATTTTCGCAAAATTTTTTTAAATCAGATAGCGATTGGTTTTGGCTTTCATGTACATATATTTCTGTGTCTCCACCAACTTCTTTTCACGGAATTTGTTACCCTCAAGAGTAATGTCACCTACTATAGTTTTTTACACTTGAAGAAAATAAAAACATTGATAACCAATTTTTTTGGTATCAATGAAATAGTAAGCCAAAAGTAAAACCTGGCCAGTATTGATTTTTTAGCCTTGAGGAGACAGATGAAAAGTTTAGAAATTGTGGAGAGATTGTAGCTTCTTCTTTTGAGAAATAACCGTTAAAAGTTATTGATGCATACCAATTTATTCCTGTAAGCTTTGGCGCTATCCTTTTACCTACGATTATTTTTACTCTACTTAAAAGACTAAGTTCATTTGATATTTTGGATTTCCCATCAGTTATATGTTGTAGATCTAAACCATAGCCATAAAACTTAGTCTCATCCGGTCTCATGAATATTATTTTTTTGATCCCATACCCAATACCCCAACTTTCACCTTTCCAAGATTGGTTTGAAAATATGAGAGCATTTGTCACGTACTTATTTGATGCATCATAATTGATTCTCCTATTCTTTAAGTTACCGGTTGAGATTTCATAGTTTAAACCAAAAACTTCAGTAGTATAGAAGGTAATGTAATCCAGATTTCCAAAATTTAATAACCCAATTGCAGTACCATCTCTAGTTAATGGCTCATCTCCATGTCTGTATATGTTGATTAACCCAATCTGTGTCCCTTGAGATTTTCTTGAAAAATTGATCAAGCCAATTTGAAAACCATTCATTTTCCTTGCTAGATTAATCAAGCCAATTTGAAAACCAGTCGGTTGATTTTTCTCAAATGAATTTTTTCCTTCTATACTACCTGCCTGGTTAAGCATTCCTATTTGCAATCCTGAAAACTCTCCTTTAGTATAGTTAGAAAATCCAGAGATCTGTGTACCATTAATGGAACCTACTGAAACATTAAAAAGTCCCGATACTTGAACACCAAAGGAATACTTATATACAATGTTTGACACAAGCGAAAATTGTGTTCCAATCAAAGCCCCTTTTACCAAATTCACTCCTCCTGTAACCTGAGCTCCGAATGCATCCTCAAGAACAATATTAGTAAGTCCCGATACCTGAAGACCACTCATATATGATACGAAGCCGCTCTTTTTTTTTGCTATGACCTCCTTTCGAGTTAGACCACCAAATGCATTTGCGCCAGTTAAGTTTGCAATGCCAGCAAGTTGAATCCCAATTGTTTTATCAGTATTTAAATTCGATAGGAGTGAAAGCTCAAATGCCCTCGTTGAACCTGAATAACCTGAGGTTAAATTAAGAGATATTAAATTCGAATAATTTCCTGGTTGTGTTCCATTTGTGCTCAGGCCTGGTGCCATTGAAATTTGAAAAAATCTCTTCTTTAGATTATTAGGCTTTGGCTGAGCAACAGATTCTGCCATGACAAAAATAAGTACTGCAATAAGAACTGAAATCCTCCAATAATCTATTTTCAAAAAGGCTTTTAGTAAATTGCTCACACTTTTAAATAAATTGTCATTATTCAGTAAATTGAATAACCTCTCTTAACCCAAATTATTGTTCATTTTCTATTTAAATTGAATACAGTGTGAAAATGAATAAAGTGAGTTTATTAGCAATCAATTATTCATTTGAAGGATACCGTTTTCTAATGCATATAAAACCAATCCAACTGAATTCTTAGAGCCAGTCTTTTTTAGTAAGTGCATACGGTGAGTATGAACTGTTTTTTCACTCAGGTTCAATTTATCAGCAATCTCCTTTACCGTTAGCTCTTGACAAAGGAGTTTTAAAATTTCATCTTCCCGTTCAGAAAGAGTTCTTTTGCCAGATAAGTTTTTACTACGCCTCCTAAGCACAGTGTTGCGAAGTACCCTTGTGGTTAACTCATTTTGAAAAAAATCCTTTTCATAAACAGCATAAATAGCTGTTTCAAGCTCTTTTGGTTGAGCCTTCTTTAAAAGATATCCATTAACACCTAGCTCAAGTAATTTCGACACAATTGATTCATCTTCAAAAGCGGATAACACCAAAATTCGCACTGAAGGAAATTTATCCAAAATATGTTCACATGCTGTTGGACCATCTATAATAGGCATCCGAACGTCAATTAAAACAACATCGGGTATTTCTTCTTCTATCAATTTTATAAGTTGCTTTCCATTATCAGCTTCTTTGATTACACCGATTCTAGAAAAATTCTGCAACAACCCTACGATACCTTTTCTCACGACATGGTGGTCATCAGCAATGTATAATTTTATTTTTCGGTCATTCATATCGAACTTTAAATGTAAAATTAAAACCTGACTCAGTTTTGGGGTCAATAACACTTGCATCTAATATACTTAATCTGCCATGAATATTGAGGACACCCAATCCTTTTATATCTGAAGTTGTTGAAGAAGGGAAAACAAAGTGTATTCCATTGTTGGAGTAATCAACAATAAGCATTGATGGGTACCAGCTTAATTTAATACTGATTTGGGTTGCACCTGAATGTTTCAAGGAATTACTCAACAGTTCCTGAACAATCCTATATACATTTAGCTGAACATTATCTGAGACATCACCAGATATCCCTGATTCGCTAAAGGAAATTTTCAACCCTGTAATTTTTATGCGCCCACAATAGTCTCTAATTGAACCACCAAGTCCTGTAATTGCGAGTGATACTGGAACCAAGTCCCAAGCTATCTGTTTTGCTGAGTCAATTGAATATTCTAAAAGTTTTAGAGCATTTTCAAATTTAACTTCAAAGTCGAAAATGCCGTGTAATGAAAGTGATTCCTTTAAATCGAGGATATTTAACTGAGTCATGAATAAAGAACCACTTAAATTATCGTGAATATTTGCTGCAATCTTTTTCCTTTCCGACTCCTGGCTGTTAATGATGGCATCAACCATCGCACGGTGATAATATAGTTCTATTTTTTTATTCTTCATTCTTTCTCTTAACAGTCTAGATTGGTATGAAAAGAAAAAGGATACTGCCCCAACGACAAGAATTAACATTCCAGCAGTGGCGCTAATTAACATCCAAATTAAATGCGATTGAGCAGACTCCGCCATAATGCAGTTGCAAACAAAATGTTTTTAACAATATTTAATACATTATGGAATGCCCAAAGGACAGCATGCATAGAAACATCGAATTTTAGAAAGTAATTGCTTACTATGAACAAGAAAATGGTTCCTGAATAGTAAACTAATGCCGCAATAACTATCCAAATTGTAGGATCCTTATGGATCTCCATTGTTGGTAAGTCTTGAAGTGTTCTGTAAAAGTATAGCATGCAAACTATAAGGGCAGATATGGACGTAAAAGTTGAAAGCAATGAATTGTGATCACTTAATCCGATAATACTCCCATAAATTTTTAATGTGATGGCTGCAATGCTAACCATCAGGATTAGCTTTTTATGCTTTTTTTTCAGAGCATCATAAAAAATACTCATCAATATTAGAAACTGAGCAAGCAGAAAAATATTTCCTATAAAAAGATTAGGAATGCTTTTTCTCCCCAAAACGTACATTAATATATCGGCAATAATCGTCAAAAATAGGAGCGTCATTAGGAACTTTACACTGCGTGTACGATTCCTAATAAAAAGCCCTATTGTTAATCCTATGATCGGGGAAAGCGCGGAGACAATTGCAAGGACGAAAATGTTATTATCCATCCCTGCAAAATACTCAAGTTACCCTTAAATTGGAATATAACTTATAACTTGATTAAAACCCACCTTCTGGTGGACAATAACTTGGGCAAGGCCAAGAATAATCGGCTATTATATTTTCATTATCCGTTAATTCTTCTGATTTGGGTAAAAGATTATTTCCATCAGAATTAGCGCCAACCAAAAGCAACTGGCCGTCACCTTTCTCATCACTTGCGTAATAAATACGAATACCCACACAACCATCCTCTCCAAGTATTCTTTCGATTATATCTCGACCAAAGAAGTGTACTTTCGTAGAATTAGGATTTTTTTTTTGATAGTTTTTGATCCATTCACGGGCCATTTCAAGAGAAATTGGCTTTCCTTCAGAACCATTAAATTTGTATACATCTGGCATTTTTTAAAGAGTTTAGTATAGACTTTAAGTTACTTATTATCTACTAAGTATTAGTATATCTCGAACTTATTGAATTGTTGATTTCAATATATCTTAATTGAAAATCAGTAGGTTGAGTAATTTGCTATCAGAAAAAGTCTTAGTATAAACAAGGATTATTCTGATATCAATAATTGACTTCAAGTAGCGTTATTTGTGTTTATCCTTTGATATAATTGTTAATTCATCAGCAGAAAATGAAACTCGATATCAAGATTGCTTTTAGATTAGTTGCAAAACACGCTACAACAAAATTGATCGGAGTTTTAATCCTTTCTACAGGAATGTTGTTCTTTATTGCTGCATCAACTGTATATGTAAAAGACACAACATTTAACAAAAAGTTTAAAAATTCAGCGAACATATTTAGAGTTGATACTAAAATCACTTTTGGTTCTGGCGAAGCTCAAGAGTTGTCAGTAAGCCCCGCGCTAGTTGGTCCTCGATTAAAAGAAGAATTGTCAGGAGTCATCAACCAGTCGAGAGTTTGGAATAGGAGTGCTTTCCCTGTAGTTGTTGAAGAGGAAAAGTACAATGGTGAAGATATCGTAATGGTAGATCATCCTTTTTTCAAAATGTTTAATTTTAAAAGTACTCACGGTAATGTTTTAGAATTTGCATCAGAGAGCAGCTCTACCGCGGTTCTCTCACTTCAAGCCTCACAAAGAATGTTTGGTCTGGTAGATCCAATCGGACGAATTATAACTATCGATGATACTGATTATCTTATAGCGGCAGTGGTTGAGGAATCTGAAACTGACCTTGATCATTCTGTATATATACCAATAAAAGATGATGTCTATGGATTTGAATGGTCGGAATCGTTTATTCATTTAGCAAATGATGATGATTTGGCATCGATCACAAATCAAATCAATATCGCTATGGAAATTCCGATGGAAGGGCAATACAATAGCGATATTATGAAGGTATCATTCCATCCGATAAGCCTTTCGGAAATGAGATTCAGTGACAAGCTTTTTGGTTCTATAAAGAGCAATCGATCTTTTCTTTATTTGTTACTCGCATTATCTATTCTATTAGTAGTGCTTTGTTGTCTAAGTGTGCTAAACCTTGAAAGCACGATTTCACTGCAAAGGATAAAAGAAGTTACTATAAAGAAAATATTTGGTGCGTCAGTCTTTAACTTGTTCTTTCAATTCTTTCTTGAAAGCTCTTTAGTTTTGTTCATAAGCCTTCCATTAAGCTTTATTGCTTTTTTTTATTTTGTCCCGATTATAAATTCTCAATGGGGATATAATATTAATTTATCCGATGCATTCGGTATAATGACCATTGAGATAATTCTTTTATTTACGCTGTTGTATATCTTATTGATGTCAATTATCAATTATTGGTTGCATGTGCAAGATGGGGAGGATAGCTCTCAAAAAATTAAAAACCCTCGCTTGATTGGTGTTAAACGGTTTTTGTTACCCTTTCAATTGTTCATTTGTTCATTAATTGTATTATTTACAAGTCTTGCGACAAATCAGGTGGAAAATGTAAAAAAGGCAAAAATTGGCTTCAATTATGAAGATGTTTGGGTAGTTGATGTTTTTGGCGAAGTGCATCCAGGTATTATCCATGCACTTAAAGAAAAAATTAAATCACTCTCATATGTCACCAAAATAAGTATGGTTTATCGACAATCCATTCCTGGAAGGGATGGAGATATCCAGCTTTACAATTTGAATTTTTCTGAGTCAAGTAGAGAATTGACGGCAAAGCAACTCTTTGTTGATGAGCACTATTTTGATTTATTGAACATAGAAAATAAAAATAATGAACTACCTATTGAAGAAGGTGATATCAGTATTAATGTAACAATGGCAAAAAATCATAAGATTGATATCGAAAATGAAAACACTCTTAATGGACAAACAGTTAAGCATCAAGTTGACGGATATTTCCATGATGGTGTATTTTCGACTGTAAAACCTACGGTATTTGAGAACGATGATAGCCGGTTTGATGCATTGTTAATAAAAGCGGGAAGCGAAATTTCAATAACCGAAATTGTTAAAAGTGTGAATGAAATTATAAAAGGCAATAATCTCCCAATATCCGTTGAGATTGAAAGTCTTGAAGATATTTATTTTTCTAAGCAAAAAAACGATCGTGACCTGATAGAAATAATAAGGCTTTGTGATTATTTTATAATAGCGATTACATTTTTTGGAATTATTTCATCAACAAATATGGTTTACAATCTGACGCTCAAACAAAATATTGTAAGGAGAATATTAGGTGCAACTAGTATGGAAATTCTTTTAGTTTCTGCAAAGAGAGTTTATAAGGAAGTTTTTGTTGCCATTCTTATTGCACTAATTACAGCGCATCTCCTGTATCTTCAATGGCAGAATCGATACATTGTTAAAATCCCATTTGAACTATCAAACTATTTCGCCTTCGCGTGTCTAATTGCTGTCTCTTTTGGAACCTTTATTAGTTTCTTCTATTTTAAAGTTAGTACCTTAAAACCGACAGAAAGGTTGAAGTGAATTATCTAGTTGCAGCTGGTAATGCCAAGATCTTCAATCGCGATATTATGATTTTTCCAGAAAAATTTGTCCTCTTTTACAGTTGATCCCTTTACAACTCTGTCGATTGGTACCTTTATCGGAACAACATTATCGATATTAACTGAAGCTGATAACAAGTCAAAGATTTCAATTACTCTATCTTTCTTTCCTGTTTCAACATTCAGTAGATTTTGACTATGGATTTGTTTGGAGTGATGTAAAAAATATTTGCCCTTGTATTTTTTGTAAGATTGAACCAAAAGCACAGTCCAGTCAACCGATCGAAGTTTTGATTGTTTATAGTCGTAGGGTTTTCTCTTTATGCAAATTTCAAACTTGACAACAGCAAAATCATCCTCAGTGATGTAGATTTTTCCTGTTGCAGCTTCTGGGTCAGGAAAGCCAAAACCGGTTGTAACCGCGCTAGGATTCTTGCATATAAATGAAATCTCATAAACTGATTGACCTTCAAACTCAGTTATATTAGAAACTTCTACTGTGTAGGCATTAGACTTATGTAAGATGTTATTATTGTCAAGTATTATGTCATGTGTGAAAACTTTCCATATTGATCCAGCTCCAAACCATTCATCATTGCTTCTATTGTTTGTAGTATTTCTCAATTGAAGTATTTCTCCGAAAATACTGTTATACGCTTTAGCTCTTGCTTGATAACCAGATTTGTCGAAGGTAATGATTGAAGCTTCTTCGTTAAAGGTAATAGTATCATTGCGGCGAACCTGTGTACGATAAAATAATTCTTGATTAAATTGTTCTTGATAATAGTTTACTTTCACTCGCTTTGAGGCCTCTTTTAATATTTCCATTGCATCAAGTTTCTTTCCTGTAACTTCTACTTCACTAAGTGTTATAGTCCTTGGGGAAAGAAAAATTATGCCATTTATCTGGTTAAAATCGGAGGCTCTGATCGAGTCCCGCCCATATCCAACTGAGGAAAAAACCAGAAAGGAGTTTGTATGTTCTTCGGGGATATTGATTTGGAAAAATCCCGCATCATTAGCTACAGTTCCCAATGAACTCCCTGAAACGATAATATGAGCATAAGAAACACCTATTTTAGTATTCTTTTCAAGAACCCTACCATTTATGATTTTAGATGTTTGACCATAAGAATAATTCTGAGTTAATAAGAAAATATGTAATGCAAAAACGAGAATTTTTCTGATATTCATTTTGACCTATTTTTTAGTTAAACATTTACGGTTTCGATATAACCAATTCTTATTAGTTTTTCAATTATCAGGAATGTCCCTTCTGCATCATATGTTGTTGGAACCAGACTTATCTCAATTGGTTCTCGATTCCTCTCAAAGTAAGTTATCAATTCGAATGAATCCAATGGAAAACGATACTGCATTGTGTTGATTAAACAGTAAGATGCCTCTTCATCTTTTTTTACAGTATACTCAAATATTGTACGCTGAACTTTGGATTCTCTATTAAGAGATCCAATATGTGATAAATGATCTTGAAAACTAGGAGATTTTATTTTCTGTATACTTTTGAAACTGATAACTGCTAAATCAAGTTCTTTTTGCGTTGCTGTCTGGTACTCGTCTAGCACATTTGAATTAAAGAAAGACTTCCTTAATTCAAGATTTTCAATAGCCTTTATTTCTAACGCAGTTTTTAAAATATCATAATTTGTTATAGGTACGTAAGAAAAAGTAAGGTGGCAGCTTATATTTTCACTTGTCTGAGCTTCATGGTACACACCTCTAGGTATATACAAGGCGCTACCCTTTTTTAATAGTGCTGCACCATTGACAATATTGGAGTTCTTAATTGGAATACTTATATCCTCTAAGGGTAAACCATTACTCGGATTATACAGAGACCATTTTTTTGAACCCAAAACTTGAACTATGAAAACCTCTTGTGTATCAAAATGAGTAACAAACCCTTGCGAATTAGCAGGAGTTAAATATAAGTTGACGAAGAATTTTTTGAAAAGAGGAGATCCTAATTTGAAACTCTCACCAATTTTATTTACTAAAGGAAAATAGAATTCGGAGTTCCTTAGTACTATTGTATTACCAAGATTAAAGAAGTAGAAGAGTTTATCATTAAGAATTCTACCATTTTCAGACGAATAAGAACTAGGTTGTGGATTGCCTTTTGCGCTGGCCAAACGTACGTGCTGAGTTGTTAAGAAACCTTCATGTAAAAGAGTTTCCAGGTTTTTTATATTGAAGAATGAATCAAACCTACTTGGATTCAATGCTTCGTTAGATTTATAAAAGTTCTTTTCCCAATATTTGTCAAAAAAATATTGATCATCAATATCAAAAACCGTTTCAATAAAGCTCTTATGTTCCATAAGTTTCCAAGTTACATCCAACATGATAAAATGGATTGCGGTCCATCCTGTTTAAAGATAATACTAAAGTACTACGGCATTGATGTACCTCTAGAGTATTTAAGAGGGGTATCAAATCTTTCCAATAGTGGAGTTTCGATGAAGTCATTGAATGATGCATCAAGAAATTTAGGTTTTGAAACACTTGCATCAAAGGTTGATTTTGACCAACTAATCTTTCAACTTCTTCTATTACATACCATTGTGGAATACGCTCTTGCTCGAGTCTCTGATTTTGTGATTTAAGAGTATTGTATATGAAGATCTCATTTTCATTTAGTGTATCAGGAATACCAATTTTGCTAGGCGTACCTGGAACAACAAAATCTCGGTATAGGTCAAGCAAGTTGCTTTCCATGAGAAAAGATTTTGCATGAGGAAAATTTACCTTCAACTGAGAAAGCATTTGAAATCCCTGTACATCCAGATCACTCCAATAGTAAATCTCTCTATCTTCTAACCAGCGTGCATTCCTGAGGCTCTCGATTGCAAAACCTTTTCCCCAAATCGCCAGTCCTTCTGCTACTTCAGGAAAGGTTAGAAAATTCATTTTGTTCTCTACAATGAAAATCCTTTTACAAGCTATCGGGTGATTGATGAATTCATTTAATGGAACGGACAGATCATTGTACGTAGCTTTTGCTGGTTTCAAGAATCTAAATCGAATTTCTGGTTGAGCATATTTGAGATGGAATCTCTTTTCAAAAATAGATTCATTGCCATTGAGCTTTGCTGGTATAAGCTCATCCAACAGGTCACGAAGGATCGCTTTATTGTCTTCAATAAATTTAGTATGAATTGCGATAAGTAAAACCAAAATTTTCAAATCAGAGAAGTCAAGCAAATCAAGAGCGAACACTTGGGATTTTTCAAATGACTTTATCGAAGCATACAGTCAGGTGTTGGCGCAGCGAAGCGAAATATCAGAAGATAAAGATATTGAAGATGAAAATGGAAAAATTATTGATACCAAAAGGAACAGGATACTTGACCCAAAAGCAGTTTTAATAATAGGGAATAGAAATACAGAGTTTCCTCATGTCCGAAATTCGGATTTTGATATTAAATCGGAATGCTTCGAAAGAATTAGAAGAGATACTCGAAATGTCGAGATAGTAACTTTCGATGAGCTTTTTGAACGAGCCTTTCATATTGTCTTTACGGAGAAACTTCCAAGTGAATGGTACTCGATGCAACACGAAGAATTTAAAAGTTCCATTCTTAAGGTGAATTAAACTGAATGGTTTAAATTAACTAGTGGTAGAATGCAGGCTTCCAAATAAAATGAGGAGAAGATCAGATAGCCACTAACAATATTTTTTTTGGTACATCTTATTTCGAATGATCAACAGTTCCATATAAATCTTAAGTTTTTTAGTAATTAATTTTTCTCACATAAATAGCAAAAAAATTTAGAGATGAGTTGATAATCTCCTTATTGGAAAAATATTTGACTAAACAAGCTTCTTGCTCAACTCACCCAATCCAGAATAGAAATCCTTTAGTTTTTTCTTTTCAACAAACTCCTCAATTATTACATTAAGTAGAGTTTTAGTATCCTCATCTAAAAGTCTTGCCTCAGAAAGACTTCTTTCAAATTTCTTCGCGTCAAAAGGGCCATCGGTTAATCTTATTGGAGAATCGCCCGTTAAGTCATTTATAGTAACCCCTAACGCTACTGCCAATTTCTCCATTGACCTGCCTCTGGGAACTGCGTCCCCTCTTTCATATTTGGCGATTGTATTAAAGGCAAGGCCTGATTTTTCACCTAAGTCCCTTAATGAATAGTGCTTCGATTCACGAAGGTTCTTAATTTTTTTACTCAACATAATGAAATAAAATGGGTTTGAAAGAAACTTAGCATTGTATTCAAATAAACTTTTCTAAAAAAACTTACATGCTCCATATAAAACTTTTTTAAGCCAAAGAAAATTTGGAAGCAGCTGAACTTTTAACCTATTCAAGTCCATGGCTTCTTAGAAATTTGCTTAAAAACGCAATAAATACAATTGGTATAACAAAATTCTCCTTTTCAGTTTGGAAATCTGTATCTTTTTGTGCCCTTTTGTGTACGTTTTGGTTTTTCGGAATACTTATCAAAGATATAACAATATAAGAAGATGTCAATTCGAGCAGTAGCAAGAAATAGTTTCAGGTTAACAATTTTTCATCCACTAAAAATCAATGAGAATATAAACTCATTTGTAGAAACACTTACATAACTCTTTTATAATGAGAAAATTTGACAAGACAGAAAGCCGGACAATTCATAAAATTTAAAAAGTAAAAAATAAGTAATCATATAGTCATCCAAACCAGCAAAATATGAAAACAAGAAGTCCAATTCCTCGAATTCAATCCCAACCTCAAAAGCAAATTCTTAACAGCGAACGTGAATTTTCTATTTCTTCTGGTGCATTGAAAAATATCTCGGTTATGTCAGTTGATGGAAGTCGGGAAATTGGAAACAACCCTATTCTTTACCTCTCTGAAAGCTGCGATCAATCTGTAGGTTTTACCATCACACTAATCGAAGTAGTAAACAAATTTGAAAATCTTCTTGATGAATCCGTTTGGCATCCTGAAAGAATAGTTTTTAAGAAATTGCCAAGACAGTATTTTGAAAGTACATCCGGCCAGTTTAATACACATGATGTTTTAAAAAGAACTAACTGGGCTGGTGAATATTTTGAAAATCATATTTCAGCTTCAAAGAAATCAGAATCAATAATTCTGATTGTATTAAATAGAATCTATTCACAAGTTGAGAGGCAAGTTGAATTTAATAGGATTTCGTCATCGTATCAAATTACATTTCCTTCATTATTTCAAATTGCAGTTGGCGTAATCGAAGTCTATAATGAAGAGCGTAAGTATAAATTGTTTTTCAATTCTTCAGTTTATAAAAGTCAGTTCAATCTAAGCCTTACATCATCCTTCTACGCTTCGATTATCTGTGAGAAGAAATTGTTCTGGGTTAACTTAAAATCTCATGAAGTATTTATAAATAAACATGGCATCTGTTATAAGGGGCGACATTTCATACCTACTGAGGAAAGAGATTTATTTCTTCTCAAAAAGCTTTTTTTTAAAGACCGCCACTCAACGGTAACAGTATACACTTCTCCTAAAACCAGAAATCTATTTTGGATCGAATCCAAACGAATGATTCTGTTAAAGGAGGTGTCAAAGAACAAGTCAAGGAATTTTCAGAAGCTTCAAATTGAAACCATTATCTAAAACCTATATGACATGAGAACTAAAACCAAAAAACAATCACTCGGAGATCAAGTAATTATCAACCAAGAGGAAAATTTTCCGCCTAAGAAAATTTTTTCGACAAACCATCAGAAGAAGATGATTTACAATAAAGGAAATAGGCTTAGGCCGGCCGTGTTGATTCCTCGTCTTCAAACTGAAATTCATTATGGCCTAAAATACTTTCTTTTACAACCTTAACCCAAACACTTTATGAAATCACGAATTTCCGACAAGACCCGCGAAAAGCGCGGTCTTGGCAAAGGCGACAGGGAATCATACGCTTCCCATATTAAAAGAAGAGACTTTTCCGCGCACAGCAGAGTCCATGAAATACAGGGGCAAAAATTCGCGAGACCTTACGTTCTTCTCTCTGATTTAGAACGCAAGTTCTTTTTTCACTTTGATTTTAGTCATCAAATCAAAGATATTAAAGAACAATTCCCACTGCGGCCATTAGAAGCAACACAATCAATAGCAGCTGACTGCCAGATTAAGCATCCACAAAATGAAAAAGGTGAGGATGTAGTAATGACTACTGATTTTTTAGTAACTGTCCAGCAAATTGATACAGAAGAAACAATTGCTGTTTCAATAAAGCCTTCATCTAATCTTACCCGCAGAACAATTGAAAAGATGCAGATCGAAAAGAAATATTGGAATGATCAAGGTATAAAATGGGTATTACTTACTGAGAAACAGATTAATGCTATTCAGAATAACAACCTTTCGTTCTTTCGGGATTTTTTTATTATCCAAGAAGATTATTCTGAGCAAATCTTAAATGCTCTACGTACCGAAGTGGGCAAGCCCGAAAAAACCATAAAGGAATTCATCTCAGAGATAGCCAAGGTACTGAAGGTTACGGATGGAGTTTGCAGGCGCAACTTCCATCATCTCCTTTCCAGGAGGAAAGTATGCTTTGACTACACCAAAAGTTTCAACTTCAATTTTCCATTAACCGAAATAATCCTTATACAAAATGAAACCAGCCATTAGTCAAGTTTTCAATGAAAAAGCGACTGGAATCGCCTATAAAGTTGTGGGTCACAGCGAAAAAACAGAGGATATTTTTGCAATCCCAATTTTCGGTGGAAAGGCCACAGGTATGCCAGAAAAGTTTGCCCCTAACTATTTTTCTGACGTGGAAAGATTCAGACAGCCGGATTTTGATCCATACAAGATTGACAAACGGGAAGAGGATTTAACCGACTCTGAGAAGAGAGTTCGAGATGCAAGACTTGTTGCAATTGAAAAATTAAAAGAGGATCCAAGGTTGCTGAATCCTGGTTGGCGCAACAAAGAAATCAATTTCATCTCAAAGAAAACGAATAGTGGACTGAAAAGAACAGCAATTTTCAACTTGCTCAAATTATGGTGGGTTCATGGCCCTGATGACAATGCGCTTCTGCCCAAATACGAAAATAGCGGTGGATCAGGAAAAAGAAAGAAGAGGACGACAAATGAAATAGGTCGATTGAATGAGGTTCCAAAAAAAATCGTGCTACTTACTTCATCTGATTTAGAAAAAATTGGCCAGGGGTATCGAACCCATTTCATTAAAAACCCCAAAAACTCGTTAAGGCAAGCGAGGATTGATTTTCTGGCAACTGAAAAATACAAAAAAGAAGAAGCACCATCCTTAAAACAGTTTATTTATTGGGGAGAGGCCAAGAACAATTACGCTGAGACCATTGCCTATCGTGCTGGTAAAATCACAATGCAAAAGGATATCCGGTTGCTTTCTGGCACAGCGCGAGACAACAATTTTGGTCCCAATACTGAGTACATGATAGATTCGACCATAGACAATATTTCTATGGTTCAGATTTCTAGCCCTGATAGATACTTTGGGAGGACAACTTTATACCCCATTGTTGATGTCTTCTCATCTCTTATAACCGGAGTTTATATTACTCCCGAGCATCCATCCTACATTACTGCTTGTCTTGGTCTTATTAATTCTGCAGAAGACAAGGTAGAATTCTGTAAACGTTATAGCATAGAAATAACACATGATGATTGGCCAAGCAATTATGTTCCTGGAAGACTTTTAGCCGATCGGGGAGAACTCCTCAGTAATATGTCATCTACTATTACGAAAAATTTAGGAATAGGCATTTCCAATACACCAAGCTACAGGCCCGACTTGAAGGCTTATGTTGAAAAGCAAATACACATTCTTCAAATGCGAATTAAAGGGCTTCTTTACAACAATGGTTTAATTGATAAAAATGATGCGCCAAGAATTTCTCAGGATTCCAGGAAACAGGCTGTATTAAACATGAACGACATCACCAAGTTGGTCATCCTTGAAATACTTCATTTCAACAAAAACCATTGGATGTCTGATTATCCGATGACTCCAGAGATGCGAGCCGAAATCAAGGAGCCGACACCGATCAATATTTATTTGTGGGGGATATCAAAAGGTTTGGGTGTTGTCCGAAAACTCGATAAGCATGTAATGTGGCGTAATTGCCTACCCAGGAGACCTGCAAAAGTTACGAGGACAGGGATTGAGCTTAAGCCGCATCATTTCACTGTCGTCAATGCGGAACACGAAAATATTTTGGACAAAATTCGTTTCAGTGGAAAGAACGATTGCGAAATCGCCTTTCACCCCTCTTATTTTAAAGATTCTTATTTGCTGCACGAAGGAATTTTTTATCCTCTTAAACTAAAAGGCGCAGTTGATTACCTCAACTATTTCGAATTCGAAGATTTCGTAGTAGACCTCAACGACCGCAAAACAATTCATGATCGAGAGGCAATAGCTCGCGAAGTTGAAAAGCGAAGAAAGCAAATGAAAATAACCGATGATGCCCAAAAACGCAGAGCCAAAAAAGTGGATGTTAATAATGCCAAAGAATACCGAAAAGATGAAACTGAAATACAACGTGAAAAGGTGATAGTAGAGGTTCAGGCCCCAGAGGATAAGGTTGTAAAGGAAAATGACAAATCAAATTTTCAACAAAAGAATTCACCCCCCTCAGCTCTACCTTCTTTTATAAACGATTTACAAAACTTAAACATTTAAAACCATGGACTGCTACAAAGGAAACCCATTTATTGACTGCTTGCCTCCAATGATGGACAACGAATCATTTTTTTTAGCGATTACTCATCGACCAGATTTGTCGGGAGCAGAAAGTCTGCAGGATAAACTTTGTCAAGTTTATCAGATTCGAAATGATTTATTTGTTCCCCTTTCCTACCACTATTTTCTCTATGTAAAAGTTTACAATATTCTGCGTGAGAATTATAGAATGCGAACACCTATTGCATGGATTAAAATGCTTAATGATATAAAAAAATGGAGTGATAACCCGAATCAATTACCACCTTTCACCAGGCATCCTATTCTCGGTTTAAGTGTTTTAGGGCTTGGAGGAATGGGAAAGTCAACGATGATTGATAAAATCTTTAACCTGTTCGGTCAACTGATTGAGCATAAAGAGTTAGGGATAAAACAAGTTGTCTATCTAAAACTCGATTGTACAACCAAGAGTTCTACTAAACAAATCTGCCGCTCCTTCTTTGATGAATTAGATCGAATCACGGGCGAAAACTATTCTCAAAAATACCAGAAAGATTCTGAGGAGAAGTTGATGATTCAGATGGCTAATAAAGCTGTACTGCACCAACTTGGAGTACTCGTCATCGATGAGATCCACAATTTAAAAACGGCAAGCCCAAATTCGCGGCAAACAGTTCTCAATTTTTTTAAGGAGTTAACCAATAGGATTGGAGTTCCAATTATCTACATTGGTACTGGAGAGGCAGCTCCAATATTATTCGGAAATTATCAAACGGCAAGTAGGACCCAGGGAGTTGGAATGCAGATTCTTGACAGGTTTAGAGAAGATGATGCAGAGTGGCATTATTTTTTGAATAAACTATGGCGATGTCAGGTTCTGGATTATCAGGAATCTATGCCTGAGGATTTGAGAAAAATATACTACGCCCAGTCACAAGGAATCTTGAGAGAAGTAATTCAGGTGCATTGCTGCACACAAGAGATTGCCTTATTCAATAAATGTACCTCCATCACAATTGAACACGTTCAGGGTACCGCACAAATTCTTCATGGGACATCACCTGCGATGAAAGGGCTTGCCAGTAATAACAGAACAATTCTAAAACATTTTGATGATCTCAAAATGACCTCGGCTTACTTGTATAATCCGGAGCATAACATACAGGAAACAACTGCAAAAAAACAGGATGAAACTAAACAGCTCTTTGATTTTGCAAAGAAGAAATGGCCTAAATTAAGCTACGCTCAATTGGATGATATAATTAAGGCAATTCTTGAAGGGTATCCTGACCACCCAGTTGACAAAAAATACGAATTCTTGAGTGATGGTGTAGCTAATCTTGAAGATCAAGGCAAAACGGAAGCAAAGGAGAAGCGTGGCCCAGCAAAAGGAGATCTCGTTGAAAGCTGTGTCAATGCCAAAACAAGTCAGGACTATTATGATATCCTCAAGCAGAATGGAGTCATTGTTGAGTTGAATGAAGTAGCTGAAATTTAAACTAAGGAGACCAGATTTGCCATGAGTGAGCTGGGATACATTCCAAAACCATTGCCAGATGAAATCCTATACAGCATAATTGCCAGGCTTCAATCATTTGCTATATATGATAGTCCGGGTCAATTAAGCTTAGATCTCTTTGGAGAAAGGAATGTCCCAGCCACCATTGACTTACCCTCTCATATTCATTTTTTTCACAAAACTGTGAAAAGAATTTTCCCCTATTCAGCGGATGAGATTATAGAAAGGTTTACGCTTTGGCCATACTATAAACAGTTTACCAGTACCTCAAAAAGAAAAGATGCCTTGAGGAGAATGAAAAGTAATAACGGAAGTGGTCTTCATAATTTAATCGGTATAAATGCTTCAGCGATGTCGAGAAACAAAGGCCTTAAGTATTGTGTACTATGTGCTCAAGAGAATTTCAAAAAGTTTGGGCTTTACTATTGGCATCGTGTCCATCAAATTCCAGATTTATACTTGTGTCCCTATCATTTCTGTTATTTGCAGAGGCATGTTGTGGGAGTGGCTGAAGTGAGTCGGTCATTTTTTGTTGATGCAAACCAAGTGTTAAGCGGTCAGATTGAGTTGAACAATATTCAATACCCTACTGATTTGAAATTAATAGACCTGACAAATCAAATTAATTCTATTCTACATCGAAATTCAAATTTCAATATAAATGATGTCAATTATGCCAAAACCATTCAGCATACCATTTTCCATAACGGGACACGGGTTATTACGGCTGACCTGACAAATGCCTTTGAAGAATACTACGGTAAAAAGTTACTTGATCTGATTTTGCCTAAGATAAATCTCTGCTGGGTTGCCGGAATTATTAAAAGACCTCACCATTATTTTCACCCTATCAGACATCTCATGATGGCTAATTTTTTGTCTCATGCTCCATTAAAGAAAAAGGAGGCCCCACTATTTGGCGAAGGCCCATGGCCTTGCATTAATAAGGCCTCAGATCATCTTGGAAAAAATGTGGTGACAGATTTTTCAATACAACTTGATCGGAAAACAAAAAGGCAAATTGGACGATTCAAATGTACTTGCGGACTTGTTTATACCAAAAGCTATCTAGGAAATTCGGGTGACGAGTCACAAGCATTTATCCGGATTATCGATTGGGGGCCGACCTGGCTAAAGGCCTTAAAAAAAGATTTGAAGGCGGGTCGTTCTTTCAGGACTGCTGGAAAAAGACTCGGAACAGATGCAAAGACAGTTTCAATTTATGCAAGCAAGAAGAAACTGGAAAACACAAACATACCAATCAATAAAAAGACTTTGGAAAGTAAAAGGAAGAAATGGGAAAAGCTTCTTTTAAAGTTTGATGTGAACAGAGTTTTACAGGCCAGAAACAATAACCTTGCGCTTTATATATGGTTGTATCGCCACGATAATAAGTGGCTACTAGTTATCAATAAGAAATATTCTACGCTAACCTCAACAGCAGAACTTCGACTTGATTGGAAAAATCTTGATGCGAGTATTGTCGATTTAATTCTAGAAACTGTTGAAAGACTTAAGAAAGAAAAGTATAGAGGCCGGATTACCAAATCTTTAATTTCAAAAATTATCGGCAGTCAACATTACCTTCTTGGCAAGAATGCAAACAAATTTCCAAAGAGCAATTCTGTTTTAAATTCGGAAACTGAATCCGAAGAAATATTTCATACACGCAGATTCCAACAAGCTATTTTAGAGTTAAGAGGAACAACTCATCTAAAGCGTTGGCAAATAATGAAAAAAGCTGGCCTTGGAAAAAGAATTGCTAATTCGGCAATTGCATATTTAGAAAAGGAATTGTCCTATGGATCATAGACAGAAATAATATGGAAGCATTAATTCAGGAAGACGAGAATTCTAGTCTCGGTTTTAGTCAAACTAAAAATTTACTAAGCTATTTTCCAAAGCCTTATCCGGATGAAATATTCTATAGCCTCATTGCAAGGTATCACGATCACACGCTTAGTAAATATGGTCAAACTTATCAGAAGATATATGGATTGAATAGAACTCTAATAAGCTTTATACTTCCTAATAAGTTAAGACTCTTTGCCCATAGGGTAAAAAGTGTAATCAATCTCACGGAGGAAGGGATCATTCGCAATCATACAAACTATCATTTTTTATCAGCATTTGGATCAGAAAAAAGAGCAAATCGGCTACAAAAATATTTAGTTGATAACCATACTAGATTTGTGCTCAATCGAATAGAGGGATTAGAAAATGGTGTATTCAAATATTGTCCTCTCTGTGCGAAAGACGACCGTGAAAAATTTGGGGAAGCATATTGGCACCGTGCTCATAATCTACCCTCAGTTATCTCTTGTCCTTACCATCATTGTTTATTAGAAAATTTTTCCGCCAAAGCCATTACAGTATCTCATCCACTTTTCGCGGCAGAATCTGTCATTGACTATAAATATCAAAATTCTAAAGCGGACTCAAAGACTTTGGAAGAAGATACTCAAATGCTTCAAATCCTAGAAGGTAAAAAAAACATTGATTTTAATAGAATTAAAGAAACGGCTTTGAAGAAGGGGTACTGTACGATTTTGGGCGGAAAAGTCTATTTCCAATGTCGAGAAGAATTCAAAATATTTGTTAAGCAGGAGCACCCACGGTTTAACAGCTTACTAAATACTAAAATTTATAAAAGGCGATTACTCTGGATTATTAATGGAAAAAGACTTGCAACACAACCGAGACTCACGCAACTTTTTGCTGAGTTCATTGACAAAGCACCTAATAAAGGAAGAGATCAAATCGTCAATTGTATCAATAAGCTTTGCTGTCTTTATAGTAAATCGATTGGTGAACAAAATTGGAAGTATAAATTTTCAGAAAGAAGATTAAAGCAGCGGTTCATTGCAAAATGCCCCTCCTGTTCACTTAAGTTCTCTGGAAACCTTTCAGCTCCCAGAAATTATCTCTTTCTAGAACCGGGTGACCTTATCCTTAGGGAAGTTGAAAAAATGAAATTGGAAGGAAAATCGAAAAGGTCAATTATCAAAGCCATTGGTCTCGCAAAGACGTTTGTGACAAATTTAATTGATCAAAAAAAGTCAAAGCCTCACCATAAATCAAAAACAATGATTGACTTAGAAAAAAGGGATGCTTTTCGACAAATATGGATTGCGGAATTGAATTCAAAAGATTTTTACTCTATTCAAACATCCAATATGCGCTTGTTAAATATTTCGAATTGGCTGTATAGATATGACAATGAGTGGATAAAAAGAATGAACCAACAATATATCTCAAAGAAAATTAGGTATTCACATTATCGAAATTTAAAAACCCTTGATAAAACCGTACTTTCACATATGCAAAAGTTTAGCAAAAATATCAACCTAACTACCTTAAATGTCAGAGTGAGTAAGTCATTATTACTAAAAAATGTTCCTGGTTTTGGATCCCTCGATTTCGATTTGAGTAAGCTACCAAACTCATTACGATTCGTAAATGAACATGTCGAAACGTCTCTCGATTTTTATAAAAGGCGTATTCGAAAATATGCAACCGACACAATTAAAGAATCTTCAAAGTTGACTAAAAGAGTTATTTATAAGAAATTTCTATGCCGCAAAAACTCATTAAGCTTTTATCCTGAAGCTATGACATTTCTAAATGAGTTGTGTCTAGAGTTAGGAATATGATTTTTTAGCCTTACCAGCACATCCATAAATCTTTTGCAGCAACAGTGATTTGTTGTCTCAGCACCAAATCTTAGTATGAACTAAATAAAGTCATTTTCCCTCTTAGTTGAATGCATAAACCAAAATAAGGGAGGACTTCTAGTAAAAGATATAGGGATCTGCTCATTCCATAATTAAAAAAAGTTCAGTAGAAATCAACAATAAAACACCCATTTCAAATCACTAAAATATTTAGCAAAATAATGGTTTCAGTTCACGACATTTTTGAACAACAGAAATTTTCAGTTCACGACATTTTTGCTCAAACTAGTTCGGGACTTTTTTGTCAGTTAACATAACTCTACTTGTCTTTTTTTTGAATGTCCTCTACCTGCCTGATAAAGTGCGAGATATTTTCATCAGCGGTCGAGCCGTAGGAGTCAACCAACGTGCCCTTCTTGCCATCATGAGTTTCTATTACGT
>Ga0209490_10001347_pt1 | contig 23994 bp, 17 predicted proteins | sample MAT06_FD_187209 | JGI IMG/M metagenome (GOLD analysis project Ga0209490, IMG submission 187209) | Freshwater microbial communities from Lake Fryxell liftoff mats and glacier meltwater in Antarctica - MAT-06 (SPAdes) (version 2) | ecosystem: Environmental > Aquatic > Freshwater > Ice > Liftoff... | reverse complement strand
GAGAGCCAGCTTGTGATCATTGGAATCAGACCACCAAGCTTGGCCGGCACCAATTCCGTACAGGGAATAGGCGGCACGTGCCTCCTGGCCAGCCGCATCTTTGGCGCGCGCCAACACAATGAAATAGCCGGCATCCGGCACCTTTAGGCTGCAGCTGGCGAGCTTTTCGCCGGTGACGCCATTACAGGTTGACACCACTTCGTCAACGGCATGCGTGGTCGAATTGAAGCTGTCTCCTTGTTGTTCACGCACCAGCGTCCAGCGCCGGCGCACGAGCTGCAGGCTCACGTTGCGACCCGCCACATGCCGCCCCGTCGGATCGAGCGCAGTGAATTCGGGCGCGAGCGTGGCCGGTGCATCGACGAAGTGGTTAGTCGGCTCTTTGAGTCCAAGATAGAAGCGCGCGGGATGCACGATGCTGGTAGTGCTGGCCGAGAGCGATTGGCGGGAAACATCGCTCAGTTCAGCGTCGACGCTCACCGCTTCAGGTCCCGTTTGGCCGGGCAGTGCGAGGTCGATGGGAAACGCGAATTGCCCCTGCGCGTTCAGCTTGCCTTTGCCGTCTTTCAGTGTGGCAAAGCCGGGCGATTTTCGGTCAAGATCCGCGTCATAGACGCTGGCATCCGTGACCAAGCCGGCACTTTTTGGCACAGAATAAGACGTAGGATTGCGGGTGACCCGATACGTGAGATCAGCGCCCGCCATAGCTGCGCCGTACAGGTAGTCCCCGCGAACCGTGAACTTGGCGCGCTCGCCGTGCTGGTAGCTCGGTTTGGAACTTTCGGCGCTCACCTTAAAGGCCGCGGGTTGGTACTCAGCGACGCTGAAAGTTTCGTACAGACCGCCGGGTGTGAGCCCTCGCGTGCGGACGCTGAAGCTACCGAGTGATGCTGAAAGCGGTAAGCGAAAGCTGAGATCAAAGCTGCCATAGGCACTGGTGGTCACCGCGTGACGGAGCACCGTGCGGCCATCCGAAGACTCGGCCTCGACTTCAAAATGTAGGCCCGCTGCCACTTCGTTGCCTGTCTTCGCCTCGCGGCGCACGATCCCCTTCAGCTTCACTTCATCGCCAGGGCGATAGAGTCCGCGCTCGGTGAAGAGCACCCCATAATAGGTATTTTTAGCCCCAAAATCGGTCGGTACATCTAAGCGCCAGGGCGCAATGAAATCCTCGGAACGTCGGAACGCAACGTCGTCCGAAGTTCGCACCACGATCAAGCGACTGGCTTCGGACTCGTAGCTCGCGCGCACTTCGCCGCGAGCCAGCTCTGCCAAGCCTGACGCGTCCGTGGTATAACGCTTTGAAGATTTCTTGCCATTGAAGATCTCAACGCTGGCATTGGCGACCGGTTCCCCGGTGGAGAGCAGACTCACCCAAACCAGCGCTTTGTCCTCGGAGAGCTTGGCTGAGATCGCCAGATCCGTCACCTGCAACACTCGAAGCTCGCGCTCCGGTTGCCCATTCGGGCGCACGTACTCAGTAAGGATCGCAACGGGCCCGCGACCACCGTCCTTCAAGATCTTGCTGACATCGACAAAATTTTGTGCGGGTTGATTTTTTGGAGAAACAGGCTGAAAAGTACTGGAATTGGCGGCTTTCAGGCGGCCCAAGTAGAGCGCTTTCGCCGTTAATTCGGGGAGCTTCGCGAGTTCAGAAACGTTGGCGGGAGTGAGTGCGGCAGTCGTAACCTTGAAGCGCTTGAGGTTCACACTCGCGATCGGGATCTGGGGGGAGAGATCCGGTTCAAAGGTTTCACCTTCAACACCGATGCTGAGCGTCGGTGGGTAATCGCCAAACGTGAGGGCCGTCTTGGTGGCGTTGGCGAGAGTCTGTCCATAGGCGTCGCGGAGATTGGCGTCCAGACTGATGGTGTAGGTTCGACCGGCCAGGAAGGGACCGGACAGGCCCACCCAGCTCGTGGGTTGATCGTCCCCTTGCCAGCTGTCCCAGCTGAGTTTCACGGGTGGTGTGATGCGCACTGCGTGGCGAAGTTCTCGAAATTTGACGGGATTTGAGAGTTCCACGCCGGGAGCACCTCCAGCTTCGCAGGCGGCGCTGGGGCTGGGGCGCGAGCACGTGATCTTGGCACGCAAAGGTCCGTACGTTGAGAATCCGAGCGTGGAGGAGGTTCCGCTGAGCAGCGGCCCGCTCAATCCTCCGAGCTTGTCGGTGATACGCAACTCGATACGACTATCGAGTGGCCAGGGGGCGCTGGGGCGTATTTCCAAAAGCTTGGTGAACGCTGGCTTCGGTTGAACCACATTGAAGGCGAGAGGCGTTAGCTTGCCGTTCTTCAGTGCGAATAGCCCAGACTCAACTTTGAGAGTTTCTGGGGAGATGGGCTGATTGAATCGCAGTTTGAGTGCGGTGGTGGGCAGCTGGCCCTCGGCCTCGCGGTGGGGCTCACTCGACAGCAATTGCGGGCGCTCGGTCGAGAAATCCCAGCGAAAATCGGCGGCGAGTGGGTGTCCGCTCAGAGCCTTGAGGCCTTTGGATACCGCGACCACATAGCGCGTAGCTTCCCTCAGCTGTCCCGATTTTGGCACGAAGCTGAGCGCACGAGTTCCGATCCATTGCCAACGTCCTTCGATCTCAGGCGTGATCGTGAGAGGCGGCGTTGCCTCATCTCCGGCCAGCGAAAGTTCTCGAATCGGTTCGCTAAAGACAATTTGGATTTGTGCCAGGTGCGAGGCTTCACCCTTGGGTCCCGAAAAGGCGACCCGAAAGGGCCCGCGGGAGCCCAACGGGTTCCGATGCGCACCGATGGCTAGCAGTGCGGAGGCAGGCGAAGCCACCTGCTTCTGCTCAGGCGCACAGGCCAGCAGCAGCACCACAGCAAGACTCACCCAACGCAGCCAACGGCTTCGTTCAGCTGGGATCTTTGAGCTACTCGGCCTCAGCTTTGACGACGTTAAACCCCATGGACGAAAGAACACGCGTTGCCTCCAGCGTGGAGAGTTAGAGAAGCGGAGCGCCGCCCACAAGCAAAAACTTTGTCGGCTCCAGCCTCCCTGCCGTTCGACGTCGGTTGACCCTACACTTGCGCCAAGCTCCGCTGAGCTGGCGGAGCGCACAATCCCAGGAGCCCGACATGATCAAAATTCGCCGTGCAGAAGAACGTGGTCACGCCAATCACGGTTGGCTCGACAGTTACCATACGTTTTCGTTTGCTGACTATCACGATCCCAACCACATGGGTTTCCGGAGTCTGCGCGTGATCAACGAAGACCGTGTGCTCCCAGCCCGCGGTTTCGGTACCCACCCGCACAAGGATATGGAAATCATCTCTTACGTGCTGGAAGGCGCGCTAGAGCACAAAGATTCGATGGGCACCGGCTCCATCATTCATCCTGGGGATGTGCAGCGGTTGAGTGCCGGCACCGGTGTCACGCACAGCGAGCAGAACGCATCGCCCAGCGACCTAGTCCATTTCCTGCAAATTTGGCTCTTGCCCAGTCAACGCAATATCGCTCCCGGTTACGAGCAAAAAAGCTTCTCCGACGCAGAAAAACAGGGTCAATTGCGTCTGGTTGCCTCACCCGACGGGCGTGAGGGGAGTGTCAGAATCCACAGCGACGCCGCGCTCTATGCGAGTATTCTGGACGCTCACGAGGTCGCTCGGCTGGAGTTGAAGCCTGAGCGTCATGCCTGGGTACAGGTGGCTCGTGGGCGTGCTCTGATTAACGGCAAGGAACTCCAGGCTGGAGATGCCGCGGCGTTTTCGTCAGAGTCTGAGATCTCCCTCGCCGGAGTGGAGCAGGCCGAAATCTTGGTTTTCGACCTTGGGTAGGCTCCCACTCGGCTAAATTGACCCGGGCGCTCGACGTGTGCCAAGCGCCCGGTTCGGAGGGGTTAACTTCCTAAGCTGCCAATCTTACTTCGTGCCGCCGGTCCCGGTGGCCCCACCAGTTCCGGAAGCTCCGCCGGTGCCGGAAGCTCCGCCGGTTCCCGTGTTTTCTTTTACAAAGTCAGGAAAAACAAGGGCTGAAGCGGGGACGATCTCGAGCGCTTCAGTCTTGCTCACGTCGTCGCCGGGCTTGGCCCACTTGACCATGGCGTGCGTGTCCCCCTGACCTTCGCGGTGGTACCACTCGAAGAAGTACAACTTGCCAGCTGTCAGCATGAGCGGCATGGATATCTGGGCCGTTTCCGTAAAAGTAGTTGCGGGCGTGTGGTCCAGTGTCATCGCCGTTGCATCCGGGCAGACCATCCCCGTGCCGTCCACGACCAATTGGCACTTCTTGATAGCCTCTTTAATTGGCGCACTCGTCTCGTCGGTGCTCAAGAAAAACTGCACCTGATTGTCGCCGGAAACCAGAAAGCGGTACGCGCCGGTGGTTGGCGCCTTGATGAAGCCGCGGATACGCTCGCCGAAATCAAAGTCCCAGTTCTTAACCTTAGCTTCCTGTCCCGGGATGAAGCTGTGCGACTGCAACGCGGTCAGGCTGTCACTGCCGGTGGGCTTAGTCTGCGAAACTTCATCGCGCAGTTTGGCGACGAATGGGTCTCCGTCGGGCAGAGGGATCCACCACTCGCGGAGCACGCTTCCCGCAGGACCCGGCTTGGCATCGCCGATAGTTCTTGCCACGACGGGTCCGCTGTCGTTGCTGCCGCCGCAGCTGCTGCTGGAGCAGCCCACCAGGGCCGCCAGGCCGAGAGCTAGATAAACGCCTCGCCCAAGCATGGGCAGATTCTTCTTGGTTGAAATAAGTAACGAACTCATGGGTAACCTCCGAACTAAGGTTGCTTAAATTGGCAATTCAGCTTAACTGCGCCAACAGTACGTCAGCGCGCTGGGCTGCGGGGGAGCATACTCACGTGAGTGAGAATGTCGATGAAGATGTAGCACGCGCAATGCCAAACGTCCGGAGCGGGCCCGCGCCCGGCCGGGCGAGCTGCGATGTGCTGTGTGGTAGATTCCGCCGAAGCTGCAAACGCAACAATGCCGCTAAATTCAGCTTATAAGCACCGATTCGACGATCCCGCCGGACGTTATGCACGGTCCGAAGCTTGAGCCCAGGAAGCTGATGTCACCGGCTCAGGTTTCTTCGGACGTCTGCCGCCGCGACCCGGAAGTCATGGTGTGGAGCAACCATTCACGCAGGTGATTAAGTCCCGTGTGAGCGGCCAAGATGCGCACGCGCTCACGATCACCTGGCTTCACGAAGTGGTAAGATAGAACGCCGTCGGGTGTGGCCAATGCGAAATGCACTAAACCGACCGGCTTTTCGCTGCTACCTCCCGCGGGCCCTGCAATGCCTGTAATTGCAAGCCCCAGCGAGGCACCTAGCACTTTCTGGGCACCCCGCGCCATTGCCTGCGCCGCTTCTTGGCTCACGGCTCCGTGCGCTTCCAAGAGCTCAGCGCCCACTCCGAGCAGCCCCTCTTTAGCAGAATTGGCATACGAAATAACGGAGCCTAGAAAGTAGGAGCTGGCTCCGGGTTTATCGGTGAGCAGTGCAGAAAGCAGCCCACCCGTGCAAGATTCGGCGACGCCGAGCGTCAGCTTTCGTTGCGCTAAGAGCGTGCCCACCACGCTCGGCAGCGCGTCGTAGCCTTCGCCGTAAACGGCGTCGCCCAGGCGCCGAACGACTTCATCCGCTGCGGCGCGCGCCTTCCGTTGGGTTGCTATCCGGTCGCTGCCCCGCGCCAGAACTTTCACCTCAATGTCAGGAAAATGTGCTCGATAGCCGAGCAGCACGCCGTACTCCTGCTCCAATCCAATCAAAGCGTCATTCACGCTGGATTCTGGCATTCCGAATGTACGAAGGACGATTTGAACAATAGGGTCTGGAACCGCGCGGGCTAGCTCAGGCTCCACCGAGTCCAGATACATCGCGTGCATTTCGTGGGGAACGCCGGGCAGGAAGAATGCCTGGCAGCTGCCGAACATGACCGAGAATCCTGGCGCTGTACCGCGGGCGTTCGGAAGGATGCTAGCGTTTTCCGGGAAATACGCTTGCTTCTCGTTCGAAGGAGCCAGTTTGCGCGAAACTCGCGCCATGCGTTCACGAATGGCTGCGAGTGAAGGCTCATGCAGATTGAGCTCGACGCCGAGGATCCTGGCGACGCATTCGGTCGTGATATCGTCGGTGGTAGGGCCAAGTCCACCCGTGCAAAGAATGGCGCTGTGTTCAGCAGCGAGTCGCTGCAAGCTGCGCTCGATCCGCTCGCGATGATCGTCAACTGTTTCTAAGGTGGTGACTTCGAGCCCGAGCGCGCTCAAACGCTCGGCCAGCCAAACCGCGTTGGTATTGGTGAGCTCTCCGCGCGTCAATTCGGTCCCGATAGATAAAAGGGCGATAGTCATAGTGAGTGTCGGTTCACGGTTGAGAGGCGGGATAGGTGCAGCGAAACCCGATATGGCGCGCCGGAGCCGCTGCGTCAAAGGCGGCGGTGGCTGAGAGTTCGCCTGCGACCCGCGATTCGAAAGAGCCTCCTAAAGCTCGGTAATGTCCCATCTGCGAGCGCGCCCATTCAGCAACATTGCCTGCCAGGTCAGTCACCCCCTCCGGCGTTCTCCCGTCGGGACGCGCGCCGGACAGTTCTGGCTGCTGCCCGCCCTCGGCACAAGGGCCAGCGATCAGACCGAAACTTGCACGCCGACAGACCAGGCCCGTTTGTCCCCAGGGAAAACGGCGTTCCTCCGCACCTGCTGCCGCCCACATCCATTCGCTCAAAGTCGGCAGGCGACCGCCTAAACGGTGGCAGTACGACTCGGCTTGTTCCGGTGTTACCTCGGTGACGGGTTGCCCGGGTTCGCGCGCAATGGTTCGTGATCCGAGCGGCGCACAGCCACCCGTTCCGACGCAATCCCACCACGCTCCGACCGTCACTTCGAAGGCATCGAATTCAAATGACTCAATTGGAGTGGCGCGAGTAGCCGGCGTTGGAGACTGCCAATCTGCAGGTCCGGAGCTGAGCTTTCCAGCAGGAATTCGGATTCTTTTTGGGTTCACCACACAGCCGAGTGTTCGCGCCGTGAACCCGTGAGGGCAGCTTTGAGGTTGTCCGACGCAAGCGCCGCCGACGAGCCTTTGCCCCTCCGCGCAACAGCGAGGGCCCAGCGAAATGAGCCCGAGTGGGCAGCGCGCAGTCTCCACCGTTGGACGGAAACCTAAGACGAACGCCACTCCGAGTAGCAAAGCCAGCAGGCACGCGAGCGCCAGGCCCCAGTTTCCCTTAAGCCAAGCGGCTTCGCCCATCAGGCAACCACAAACGCGAGCTCTCCAATGGCTGGCGCGAAAAGCAGGACTTGATCCCCCGAGGCCAAAGGCCCGACGCCGGCGGGAGTGCCCGACGCGATCAGATCTCCTGGCTCCAAGGTGGCGAATTCACTAGCGCGCGCGACCAGTGTGGCCACGTCGAAGACCATGTCGCTGGTATTGCCCTGTTGCTTCAACACGCCGTTCAGCTTCAACGAGAGATCTAAATCGAGTGGGTTCAGGCCGGTGACGCTCACCGGTCCAGTGGGACAAAACCCGTCAAAGCCCTTGGCGCGTGCCCACTGGCCATCCTGCTTCTGGAGATCGCGTGCCGTCACGTCGCACACCAGCGTGTAGCCAAAGACCGCATCGAGCGCGTGGGCCACGTCCACGTTCCGCACGCGCTTGCCAATGATCACACCAATCTCGGCCTCGAAATCGACGCGTACGCTCACACTGGGTAAAATCAGGCTCCCCCCAGGAGCTAACAGCGACGAAGGTGGTTTATAAAACCAAAGGGGCTCTTTGGGCACTTCGTTGCCGAGCTCAAGCGCGTGTGCGCGGTAGTTGCGGCCAACGCCCAAGATCTTGGAAGGCTCGACAGGAACCTGAAGCTGGCAGTCGGCGAGGGGGCGCGTTTCGCCGGTCGTGACGCCACCTAGCCACGGGGCGCCGCTCAGCAACCAGGCCGTATCGGCGCGCACTTCAGCGTGGCGGATAACTCCGGGCTCAATGAGCAGGCGCGCGAAAATCATTCTTCGGCAGAGTGTGCCTGCTCGAGCAGATTGTGGGAAGGCAGATGTTCCGGGCGCCGGTCAATGCGTTGAAGCGGCTAAACTCCTACTCCGCGCGCCCTACCAAAGCGTCGAGTTCCGCTTCCGTGAGTAACGTGGCTCCGTGCTTCTTGGCGGCATCCAGCTTCGCTTTCCCCACTCTTTCGCCTGCCACTAAGTAGGTCGTGCCTTGGGTCACCCGATCCTTCACGCTGCCTCCGGCGTTCTTAATATCTGCATGGATCTCCTCGCGTTTCCGGGACAGCACGCCCGTCACACAAAAGGAGAGCCCCGTGAGCGGCCCTGTTGTTACAGGGGCGCCTTCGGGCATCGCACACGAGACGCCAGCGACCTGAAGCCGAGTGAGCAGAGCACGTTGTGTCGGATCGAACACGTAGCAAGCCAAGCTCTGCACCATCTTGGGGCCAAAGCCGTTGATACTTGAAGCCCGTGCTTTCAACTCATCGGGAGAAAGACTGAGCAGCGTGTCAAGCGAGCCAAGCTCTTGCGCAAGTTGGCGCGCCGCCACTTGTCCAAGTAGCTCGATGCCGAGGCCCGTCAGCAAACGATCAAACGAGCGAGACTTCGAGGTCTTGATCGCTTCCACCACGTTCAGCGAACTCTTCTCACCCATGCGGAGCAGGCCGGCAACGACTTCAGAAGTTAGGTTGTAAAGGTCGGAAACATCTTTGACCAGTCCGGTTTCAACCAATTGCTGCACCAAAGATTCGCCCAAATGATCCACGTCCATCGCAAAACGACGCGAAAAATACACAATGGAAGCCTTGACCACTGCCGGGCAGCGGGGGTTGGGGCAGCGCACGGCAACTTCACCTTCGACGCGAACAGTGCCCATCGCGCACACCGGGCAGACGCTCGGCATGCTAAATAGCCTTTCGCTTCCAGTGCGTGCTTGGCTCTCAACCGACACGACCTGTGGGATAATCTCGCCCGCCTTCTCTATGGTCACTAAGTCACCAATTCGCACATCCAGGCTATCGATGATCTCTTGGTTGTGAAGCGATGCCCGTGAGACGGTGGTGCCAGCAAGCTCCACGGGCTCCAACACCGCAACGGGCGTGAGCGCACCGGTGCGACCCACTTGCACAAGGATCTCAAGCAGGCGCGTGCTGGCGCGTTCAGCGCCGAATTTGTAGGCAATGGCCCAGCGTGGAAATTTGGAGGTTGCGCCGAGAATTTGTTGGTGTCGAAAGCTATCCACTTTGACGACGGCGCCATCTATCTCAAAAGGATAGTCCTTTCGCTGTTGTTCGATGCGAAAAATGGCCTGCATCACGCCCTCCAAATCACTCGCCACGCTGTGCAAGCCGTGGGTCGGCAGCCCAAGCTCGCAAGCGTATTCTAGCGCGCGAGAATGTGACGGCGCAAAGCTTTCCCCCTCGACCACTTGCCAGACCAGGGCACGCAACCGACGCTTGGCGACGACTCGCGGATCCAGCATGCGCAAGCTGCCCGAAGCGGCATTTCGCGCGTTGGCAAAGCGAGCCTCCCCGAGCGCTTCACGTTCCTCATTGATCGCAATCAAATCTCGTCGGTAGATCACCACCTCCGCGCGCACCGTGACAGGTAAAAATGTGGGAAGCGACAGTGGCAGTGCGCGAATTGTGCGTATATTAGCGCCGATTTCCTCGCCTTCGAGTCCATCGCCCCGCGTGGAAGCCTCTACCAGGGAGCCATCACGATACACAATTTCGACACTCGCACCGTCCAGCTTGGGCTCGACCGAGTAGTCGATCTTCGAGCCTTCGGGTAATCCTTGCTCGACGCGTCGAATAAAGTCGCCCAGCTGTTCCCGATTGTAAGTGTTATCGAGTGAGATCATCGGTACCACGTGGGGTACCTTTTTGAGATCCGAGCGAAGTGCCTGCCCAACCCGCTGCGTCGGTGAATCGGGCGTTTGAAGTTCCGGAAATTTCTCCTCAAGCGCCCGGAGGTCTTGGTAAAGTTCGTCGTACTCGCGATCGGTGATCAGCGGATCATCGAGCCCGTAGTAGCGATGGTCATGCGTACGGATCGCTTCGACGAGGCTTTTGTGACGTGCACGCGTCGCCTCAGAAAGGGGACTGACAGCAGAGCTTGGGGCCATCCGATTTGAGTCGGTGTCACCGGACATGGGCATTTCATGCAACGATTCCAGTGTTCTGTCCACGTTGCGTGAGTGCCTGAAGAAAGCCAAGCCGGAGCTCGTTGGGGGTATGTTGCGGGCCCCTTCGACGATATAAGGCCAGCCGTGGAGTCTCCCAAGAGCGTTGACGATGTAAGCCGTGAGGCACTGGCCGACGTGGATTCCATGCGACCGGCTTCGGGAGAGGGCGTTCTGTGGCGTGTCCGGGGCGTGATTCGCATGATGCGCCCCCATCAGTGGGTCAAGAACGTGTTTGTGCTGGCTCCTGTGGTGTTCGCGAAGGAGATCTTCGATCCGCTGCTGCTGGCACGCGCCGCTTCCGCGTTTCTCGTGTTCTGCCTGCTAGCTGCAGCTGTTTACACGATCAATGATCTCGCGGACGTTGAGTCTGATCGCAGCCATCCCATCAAGCGCTTTCGCCCGATCGCCTGGGGCCAAGTTCCGCCTCAGCTAGCGCGCACCGTGGCTGTTGTTTTGGTGCTCGGTGGGCTGCTTTGGGCTGGGTTCACCTCACTTCCACTTCTGGCTGTTGCCGCCGGTTATTTTACCTTGAACGTGGCGTACTCACTCAAGCTCAAGCACGTCGCCTATCTGGATGTGGCGTGCATCTCAACGGGATTTGTGCTGCGGGTGATGGCAGGTGGTTTTGGCACTCGGATCCAGGTGTCGAGTTATTTGTTGCTCTGCACAGCGCTTTTGGCGCTCTTTCTTGGTTTTGGGAAACGGCGCCAGGAGCTGGCTGTTGCGAGGAACAAGGCCAGCCTGCAGCGCGCAGCGCTTGAGTCCTATACTAGGCGCGGCCTGGATATTGCTCTCGGCGTCACGGGTGCCGCGACGGTGATCACGTACCTGGCGTACACGCTACACCCGCACACGATTGCTTTTTTCCGCAGCGATCATCTTTGGGTCAGCACGGTGTTTGTGCTGCTTGGGGTGTCGCGCTTCTTGTTTCTCGTTTCCCATCGACCGCGTGCTGAAAGCCCCACGCAGGAGATGCTCAAAGATGGCCCCTTCGTCGCCATCATGTTGTCCTGGGTCGTGCTGGTGATGTTGCTGGTCTATAATTTGCGTCCAACGCGTTAGGATAGAGCCTTTGGCGAATCGACCGATCCCGATCGTGCAAGCCGATGCCACTGCCAACACCACAGCAAGTACTGGTAGCGGGCCCTGGGCGGATCTCGCGCTCACCTTTCCAGTCTTTCTGAGCTACCATTTATCGGTTTATTTTTTACCCGTCCGCAATGCCGCCGACATGGTGACGCGCGAATTGGTCGTGCTTTCGAAGGACAGCTCGCTGGGGTACTTAGGGCTCACGGCGGGCATCGGCGTGGCTTTTGTGGGGGTGCTGATGCTCCTCGGGCGCGGGCATGCACTCCGCGCAGACCGTTTCTTCTTCGTGGCGTTGGAGGGCGTGATCTATGCCGCAGCCATGCGTTTCATTGCGAGTTATGTGGTCGGTGAGATGTTTCTCGCGGGCGGCGCTGACAGCCCGAGCATGGATCGATTCACGGGCTTTGTGATGTCCACGGGAGCAGGCTTCTATGAGGAGCTGCTGTTTCGCGTGCTCTTGTATGGCCTGGGAGCGCGCGTCCTCATGCTGCTGTTTCCCGTGAACATCGCTTCCAGGTTTCTGGTGCGCGTGGGCTGGGCGATTGCGGCCGCGGCAGCCTTCAGTGCTTGGCATTACATGGGCGAGTTCGGAGAAGACTTCGAGTGGCGGTCGTTCGTTTTTCGTTGGGTTTGCGGTCTCGTGTTCACGCTGATTTATCAGTTTCGTGGCTTTGCGCCGGCTGTGTGGACGCACGCGCTGTATGATATTTGGGTGTTAGTTTTCTAAGTGCAGCGCTCCGCAAGCACGAAGTGTTCAAGATTGCCCTTGGGCCCCTTGAGCGAGCTATCCACGCTTTTTGTGATCTGAAAGCCTGCACCCTCGAGCGCCTTGCAGGCTGTGGCGATGGCGGCTTCCCGCACGACAGGGTCCCGAATCACACCACGCCCTTTGCTCACATCACTTTCAGCAGCTTCAAACTGCGGCTTGATCATCGCCACCAACCAACGTCCCGGCGCTAAAATACGCGCGATTGCTGGAGCGACGCGGTTAATACCGATGAACGAGACATCCACGGTCACAAGGTCGAGCGGTTCAGAAAAGCTTTGAAGCGAAAGATCGCGGGCGTTGGTTTCATCTTGCACGCTCACGCGCGGATCAGCGAGCAGCTTCCCGGCTAGAAGCCCCTTGCCCACGTCCACGGCGAACACGCGCGCCGCACCCCGCTGCAGCAAACAATCGACAAATCCCCCGGTCGAAGCCCCCAGATCCGCGCACACCCAGCCTTGTATGTTGAGGCCGAACACCTGAAGTGCCCCATCGAGCTTCTCGCCTCCACGGGACACAAACCGGCGTTCCCTGGAAACACGTAGCATGGCATCTGGCTTCAGTAATTCACCGGCCTTCTCGATCCGCTGTTCTCTACTCCACACTTTACCGCCGAGAAGCAGCGCGCGCGCCAACGCTAAGGATTCAGCCAAACCAAGCTCTACCAAACGTTGATCGGCTCGAACTTTCATAACTGCCACTGTGGGTCACTGGGCCGAAACACAGTAGGCCAACTTTCAGTAGGGAAGGAAGATGTGTGCACTTGGGTACTTTTCTTGGCCACCCTAACCGGGACGCCGCAGTATGTTTCCACCACACCCGAGCAGGCCTTCGCGGCAGGCTCCATTCGGCTTCATGCGACGAAGACCGATGATCCTCGAACAGCAAGGAATCCTCAATTTATGAAACATCTCTTTCGCAGTAGTTTAGCCCTTTCAACTTTCGCCCTCGCCTCCGTGATTTCCAGCCTCGCCTCCGCGCAGACGGCTCCTGCTCCAGCGGGCAACGATCACGAAGCAGTGGCTGGGCATCTGGGCGTTGGCTATCTGGGTCGCCGCGGAATGTCCGTGGGTACGATCGGGAATGAAGTGGTGGCTCCCGTGATCGGAGTTCGTTACTGGATGAACAGCCAGATGGGCATCGATGCTGGGCTTGGGCTGACGGTGACATCGACAAGCTCTGAAGCCAAGTTTGCTGGAGTGACGACCAAGGTGGATGGCCCGAGCACCACGGTATTCATGCTTCACGGCGGTGTGCCTCTCTCGCTCATGTCAGGAAAGCACTACAGCTTTCAAATTACTCCGGAACTCAACTTGGGCCTTGGTTCGGGTTCGAGCGAAGACAACATGGGCGGAAAAATCGACACCAGCGGTTTTCACATTGATCTCGGCGCACGCGCCGGGGCCGAAGTACATTTTGGCTTCATGGGGATCCCTGAGCTTTCGTTGCTCGGAAGCGTGGGCCTCAACCTTGCCAACGACAGCGTTTCAACCGAGACCCCCCCAGCTAGTGTGGGCGCACCTCGCACCGAGGTGAGCGCATCGCAAACAGCGCTCAGCACCACTGTAGGTAACAGTCCGTGGAGCATCTTCACCAGCAACGTTGCGGCCATCTATTACTTCTGACACCTTGAACGCCTCTTCGGAGCTTCTTCTGAATCAAAGGGAGCTCCAAGTGGCGTCATCACGAGCAACGAGGAGAAGGTTTCATGCGTGGAATTCTTGCTATCGGATTGGTTAGCGTGAGCGCTTGCAGTGGCGGTCCCGGCACGACTGTTTTTAATGGGACGGACCAGACATCGCCCCCGAATTATACTCAGTCGCCGATTAACGGCGCACAGCAGGCTGCCCTCGACCCCCAAGCCGCGCCTCCTTTGGATCCGCAGAGTGTGCCTCCGTCGGGAAGCAATTCGGTTGGTGGCAATCAGGCGAAGATCTGTGACGACTGGTGTCATCAACAAAACGCCCTCTGCGCCAAGGCCGCGTCCGGCGCTTCCGATGGTACGGGTGGCCCCAGCAGTGGTGCTGGTGACTCCGTCCAAGACTGCGTCACCGATTGCAATGCGGAAGTTGCGAAGCGGGATCGGTGCACCAACTCGTTGTTCAATCTCGTGGAATGTGTGATGGCCTCGCCGGAGTACCAGTGCAGCCTCAAGGAAAAGGACCTTCCCGCAGCGTGCACCCAAGCATTCAGCGCATGGCAAGCGTGCAATGAACTCCTAAATCCTAGCCAGCCCGTACCCAACCAAAAGGGTACAGGCGGTGCGGGGCAAGGCAATCCTGGTAGCGTACAAACGGGCGGTGCCAGTCAGGGTAGCGGCGGTATTGGGCGAACCGGTGGCGTTGGGCAGGGCACTGGCGGCGTTGCAGCGTTCTAGGTTTCGTCAGATTGTCTCAAAGTCCGCCAGATCAATCTTGGTCACTTCTTGCCTGATTACAATGGAAGCGAATGGGGCGCGCAGGTCGCGCCCCGTATTCGTTTCCGTGGCTTGAGCCCGGTCTGAATCCTTTCATCGAAAAAACGAGTCGGCTCAGCCCATTTTTGACGAATCGAGATAGTAAGCATGCTTACTATCGAATTGATGATTTGAGGCCCTCGTGCTCATACTTCGCGTGGCGGTTGCTTGAGCATCTGAGCAACCCGGAGTTCTGAACAGCGCGACCGTCTTCAACGCGTGAGTACCAGGCTGCGCGCTTCGCTCGTGCGTGGGAGGGAAACAGGCAAACCATCGCGATACGTGATGCTGCGGTTGCGGGCGGCCTGGATCCTCTCGCCCGGGACCACAATCCCCACAAGATTCAGCGGATCGCAGGCTGAAACCCGAACAAGTGTGCCATTGCGCTCGCGTGTGCGAACGGCGCGAAGCGTCGTGACCGCTTCAGGCAAGGCGTATTGTTCACCTACGAAACCCGTGATGAACCTGCCACCGCGGACTTGGCCGCGTGCTTCCAGACGCCGTAGAGCCCACAAGATGTCACGCCAGGGAACACTAAAAGTCTCCCGCACCAAGAGATCTCTAAACACGACGCCATAACGAGCAAGCAACTGATCGGCCACAGCTTCCGCCAATTCGTCAGCACGCTGCGCTTGTTGCGTCCGTTCGGTGCGTTCACTTTGTTGGGTCCGCTGTTGTGGTTGTTCCGTCAGTGTGGTGCTGAATGCGATGTGTTGAAGCTGCCCCCGCACCGTGCCTCCGAAGAACGTCCAACGTCCTTCGCGGCTCAAAGTACCCGAGATGCCTTGCCGTAAGCCGCTGCGGCGCTGACGTGGGCGCTCAGGGCGATTTTTATGCTTGTTGGCGGAAAGTTCGCGCAAGGGAGCGAAACCATCAGCGGTGAGTAGGCCGCGCGCCACGCCGTCCCACAGCGCATCTTGAAGTTGGGAGGGCACGAGGCCCGTTTGGCGAGCGAGCTCGTCGAAGAACATCGCGCCACGCTGCTCCAAGCACTCTAGGACTCGAGGTAGCTCACCAGAAACAGGAGCCGCCGCCACAGATTTCAGACGAACGGCTTCTTTGAGCCATTCGAGATCGGCGCGCAGTGCTAGTGTGATGGGCGTGGCACGTGAGAGACTGGCACCTCGGATCGACTCCATGCGCCGCGCGCTCAGCCGCCCCCAGATCACGTCTCCGGAAAGCGCGGTTGAATCGAGATAGTGAGCGGAGTAATTCTCGACACGTGGCGCGAGAAGCGCTGGCTCCCACGCTGACACGGCCGTCTCGAAGCCCTGAAGCTGTGCCACCGCGGAGAGCACACCGCTCACACCGGAAAGCTGCGTTCCTGGCGCTAAATGCTGCCATTCGAGTAGGAAACGCATGAAATCCTGAGCGGTGACTGGCGCAATCTCGCGCCTCTGGCGCTCGCGAGTGTAGGCGTGAATGCGGCCTAACAGACGCCGAGAACAGATCTGTTCGCCATTCAAGCGGGGATCGAATTCGCCTCGAAGTGCACTGCCTTCGCGCTCCAGAATGGCGATGGCCTGAGGCACTTTCGCAGGCGCGAGCCCAAAGCTGTGGGTTAACGCTGACACCAAGATGGGCCCCGAGGCTTCCAAATGTCCGCGCAGGAGTGCGGCAGCGACAGCTTCAGGTTCCAGCTCAGGGGTGCGGCAGGCTCCAACCAGGGGTGCGGGTTGGAGTTTGGCTTGGGGTTCAAGCTTCAAGACGAGCTCTGCGGATTCAGCGGCGCACCAATAGCGCCCGGCTGGCAACGTGACTTCGTGGGCACGCTGCTGTTCGCACAGTTTAGAAAAGAAGGACACGCACTCCGGAATCACAGCCAAAAGCAGCGTATTTAGTAGCCAATCGTGCAGCTCGTCAGGGTCGCGGGGCTCTGGCCTAGCCTCCTCTTTGACGCGATCAATCGCGGCTGGATCGAGCGCCGAGAGATCGCGCGCATGCACGGGTAGCCCCTTCCTCATCTGAACCGCGCGGGCTCTACGTTCCTCAAGCGGAGCATCGTCCAGGAAGGTGTACGGACGACTGTTCAGGATCTCATGGCTGAGCGGAGAAGGCTCGGTGGTGTCGCGGAAGTGAACACGAACCTTGCCCACTTGGATGCTTTCCAGAATTACTCGGAGCCCCTCAAGATCCATCGCTTCGCTCAAGCAATCGAGCATGGTCTGATTCACCACTGGGTGATCGGGGATCACACGTGGGCCGGTGGCGTTATCCTGGCACGCTGCAAGTGACGGAAAGATAGCCGCCATCATGTCGTCCGCCTGCATGCGCTGAAGCGGTGGAGGATTCTTCTTACCGCCGCGATACCGTAAAACCAGCAAGAATCGGCTCAAATTCCAGCGCCAACGCGCTCCAAACATCGGCGTTGGCAGGATGGCTTGCTGGAGCGCATCCTCGATGCCGGCGGGATTGAGCGAATCACGCAGATCTTCCAGCGGAAAGCTGTGTTGGGGCCCGAGCGAGAGCAGGATGGAGTCGTCGCTTGCGGCGGCTTGCAGTTCGAAATCGAACGAACGACAGAAGCGCTTACGCAACAGCAAACCGAGCGCGCGGTTGATGCGACCACCGAGCGGCGAATGCAGGACCAGTTGCATGCCGCCGGTGTCGTCAAAGAAACGCTCAAAGAGGAGATCTTCTTGGGTGGGCAAACGGCCGAGAGCGGAGCGAACCGCTGAAAGATATTGAATCACGGCGCAGGCAACCGTTTCAGTGATCCCACACTCCGTGGCGAGAGCGCTTTCGATGCTTGTCGCATGTGGCGCTCGTGGATCTTCGATGTTCGTCGTGTGTGGCGTGCGCGGATCTTCGATGTTCGTCGTGTGTGGCGTGCGCGGATCTTCGATGCACGCCGTGCCTCCCGCTCGCGGATCAGCTTCTGCCGCGTTTTCCGCCAACTGAGCATCGATGCTCGCTCGCAGCGCGGATACCTCCGCAGAAAGCTCGAAAGTGCGGGCGGGCGCTTCACCCAGCCAGAACGGAATCGTGGGGCTCGCACCTTGGGCATCCACCACACGGACAATGCCGCGCTCCACGCGTCGAATTCGCCATGAGGTGCTGCCGAGCAGAAAGACATCGCCCGCCATGCTCTCGATCGCAAAGTCTTCGTTGATGGTTCCGACGAAGGTGTCGTCAGGATCGGCGACCACGCGATAGTCCGCGTTCTCCGGGATTGCGCCGCCGGAAGTGAGCGCTGCGAGCCGCGCTCCACGCCGAGCCTTGAGCGTGTGGTTGACGCGATCGCGTTTGACGTAGTCCGCACGCGTGCCGCGCCCCGTGATCACGCCATCCGAGACGAGATCGAGGATTGTTTCGTAGGCTTCGGGAGTGAGTGTGCTGAACGGCGCAGCGCTCCTAACGAGCTTGAAAAGAGCTGCTTCGTCCCACTCCTCGCAAGCACATTCGGCGATGATCTGCTGAGCCAAGATATCGAGCGGACAAATCGGTGGCTGGATGGCATCGAGCCTGCCGCCTCGAATGGCGCGCAACATGGCCACGCATTCCACGAGCTCATCGCGCGTGAGCGGGTACAGCTTACCGACAGGCATGCCGAAGCGGCTGTGTCCCGAACGTCCCACGCGTTGCAGAAACGTCGCGATGCTTCTTGGAGAGCCGATCTGGCACACAAGCTCGACCGGGCCCACATCGATCCCGAGCTCAAGCGATGCGGTTGCCACGAGTGCGGAAAGCTCGCCCGCTCGCAAGCGATCTTCAATCGCAAGCCGGCGGTCTTTGGATAAGCTGCCATGGTGCGCCGCCACGCGCTCGGGCCCGAGCCGTTCGGCAAGCTGGTGCGCCAACCGCTCTGAAAGGCGCCGGGTGTTCACGAAAATTAACGTCGTGCGCCGCGATTTTACCTGTTCCGCGATCTTATCCAGCACCTCAGCGATCTGCTCGTGGGAGGCAACGGCTTCGAGTTCAGAATCCGGAAGCTCGATCGCTAGATCAAGCACGCGTTGATGTCCGACATTCACGATGGCCGTGGCAGCCGCTCGCTCTGCGGTGCCCACCATGAGCCGCGCAATCACTTCAAGCGGCTTCTGAGTTGCCGACAAGCCAATGTACTGTGGTTCCTTGGCACATACGTGTGAAAGGCGCGCTAGTGTCAGTGCTAAATGCGAGCCGCGCTTATCGCGTGCCACGGCGTGGATTTCGTCGACAATCACAGTTTTCACGCTGCGCAACAATTCGCGACTGCGCTCGGACGTGACCAAGAGATAGAGTGATTCCGGCGTGGTGATTAGAATGTGGGGCGGATGCTTGAGCATCCGGGCGCGATCCTTGGCGGGAGTATCTCCACTCCGGGTCAGTACGCTGATTTCAGGCGGAATCAGGCCAAGCTCGCGCGCCGTGGCGGCGATTTCTGCCAGCGGGATTTCCAGGTTCTTGTGGATGTCGACCGTGAGGGCTTTGAGCGGCGAGACATACACGACTTGTGTGACGGCTGGAGAGCTTGCGGTGGCGGATGCGCCACGGGCGGGTGTCGCGGTGCTTCCGGTGGTGTCTCCCGATTCTGATTTCGGAACACGACCTTCGAGCTCGCGATACATGCGATCAATGAACACCAAGAATCCAGTGAGCGTCTTTCCTGAACCGGTAGGCGCCGCAATCAGTGTGTCGGTACCGAGTGCAATCTTGGGCCATCCCGCCGCTTGAGGTGCAGTGGGCCCATGCGGGAACCGGCGCTCAAACCACAGCTTCACGGCGGGGTGTAGATTGGCTAGGAATTGCTCAATCGGTGGAATGGGCGGCTCGGCGCTTTCCGAGAGAGATGCGGGCGCCGTCATGGGCGGGAGCCTAGCATTTGGAAGTGGGCGAGCGTTTCCCGTTTGGCCTTGCATGGCGCTCGTACGGTCTGCTAAGGCCGAACCGAGGAAGTGGTTGTGCTGATTCAAAGGGAGTGGGCGTTGTTGTTGGGGCTGTCGTTGCTGACGGCGTGTGGCGAGCCTGGCAAGGGCCGCGTCAATGTGGGGTCTGTCGTCGCACCGCTGTATGGGGGTGTGCAGGTGAGCTACAAGGCTGTCGCGGAGGGGGACGGTTGCGGCGGGAAGAGCGAAGGGCAAGTGCTGGGGCCGGCTTCGTGGGGTGAGGAGCCCAGCTGGACAGTGATTGTTGACTGGGCAACCGAATCGCTGAATCTGCCTGCGGGCAAGTACGGCATTTGCGCGACTGTGTTGGACGCTTCAGGTCAGCCCGAGCCGCGGTGCCCAACGGCCGCAACCAGAGTTGAGGTTGTGGAAGGTTCGTCGGCCTCGGTTCACATCGCGGTCGTGTGCGACCCGGTGATCGATGAGGCCGGAGGCCATGCGTATACGGTGACGCCCTTCGTGGACAACTACATTGAAGCCAAACGTGCGGCTGAAGATATGGGTGGGCATCTCGTTTTCATCGACAGCCGAGCCGAGAATCTGATGCTGAGTAACTATTTCTCACCCCGCAAGTGGATTGGTATGTGGGATGAAAATGCGGACGGCTCGTTCCAGTGGCTCGACGGAAAGCCGCGCGATTACAATAATTTTTGTATTGGTGAGCCCAATTTTATACGGGGTGAGCAGTACATCGAATGGGGCTTTGGCGGTGCGGGTCGCGAATTTTGTTGGAACAATGAAGTCCTGGGTCCGCGCCAAGGCATTGTGGAGTTCGAATAGGATGCAACGCACTTTGCTGAACGAAGTCGCGGGTGTTCTGTTGGTTGGCCTCTTAGGCCTTGCGGGCTGTGCCAGCGAGGATCAGCACAAGGTTCAGAAGTTCGCCCTGGGCTATCGGCACAGCTGCGCGCTCATGCTGGATGGCTCAGCCAAGTGTTGGGGATTCAGGAGTATGGGCGCGCTCGGCGACGGGACTTCGCTCGAGCCTTCTTCTGCCAATTTTCAATTGAGCGCGGTGAACGTTCATGGGCTGAGCGGCGTCGCGAAGGACTTGGCGGTTGGAGCCACCTTCAGCTGCGCGCTCGTCGATAGCGGCGCCGTACAATGTTGGGGGACACCAGTGGGCGAGTTGTATGCAGGGGCCGAACCTGGAACCTTGAACCCCACCCCGACAACGGTTCCCGGCCTTGAATCTGGCGTCGTGGCGCTTTCCGCGGCGTCGACAGTCGCATGCGTCATCAAGCAGGATGGAAGTGTTTGGTGTTGGGGGGATAACAGTGGCGGGCTGATAGTCGCAAATGTTGGGCGTGCTGATTCCCCGACACTGATCCCGCTTCCTGCGAGCGCAAAATTCCTCTCCGTTGGGTACAGTCAAGCGTGTGTAGCGCTTTCTGATCGCAGCATCTGGTGTTGGGGGACGGGCTCCATTAGCGATCAGACGGTGTCGCCTGTCGTTGCGGCGATGCCCCACGCCATCTCAGGTTTTCAGGACTTGGAAATGCGGCAGTTGGTCGCGGGAAGGAGTTATACGTGTGCGCTCAGTGTTCAGGGTGGACTTTATTGTTTGGGAAGCGCACCTTCAATTGGAGCCCCGCTCGCGGGTAATGCCGGTGCTGGTGTCGATTTGGGTGCGCCGGTTGAGAGTGTGGCCTTCGGCTACGGGCACGCTTGCGCGGTACTCAAGGGAGGGGCGCTGAAGTGCTGGGGTGACGCCTGGAGTGGTGCGTTGGGTATCGACGGTATCACAGAAAAAGGCTGTCAAGATTCCTATAGCGCGTGCTCTTCGGATACACCGATGATCCCCGATGGGCTCACTCAAGTGGTTGTCGCGGGTGCCGGCGTGTCGTATTCATGCGCGGAAGAGGCGGGCGGGCGGGTGCTCTGTTGGGGGTCGAACAATTTTGGGCAGCTCGGGAATGGAACCCGCTGGGATCAATACACGCCCTCTCAGGTTCTCGGCTTCTGATCAGGGATGCGGCCAGACGCGTTGGGGTTCGCCGACCCAAGGTTCCTCGTTGCCAATTTGCCCCGACGAATTGCTGCCCCAGCAATAAAGTTGGCGAGCCTGATTGATGGCACACGTGTGCGTGTCGCCCACTTCGACGCGTTTCCAATCGAGCGCTGCCCCAACTTGCACGGGGTAGTTGGAGCCAATGCTCACAGGTGAGCCCAATTCGCCCCAATCGTTGGTTCCCCAACAGAACAGCGCGCCGTCCACACGAATGCCGCAAGCGTGACTGCGGACGCTCACTTGGCTCCATGCGTCGGTGCCAATCCGAAGCGGAAGCGGAGTGCCCGCAAATTGCCCTGTGCCAGTCGCTGGGCCAGACCCCCAACAATAAAGCGCGCCTTCGGTGGTGATGGCGCATGAAGCGTAGTCGCCTACCGAAACCTGCGTGTATGCTTGCCCAGGTGCCACGGCCTCGGGAACGTATCGGGCAACTTGGGGTTCCAGGCCGATGCTGCCATAGCCACTACCCCAGCAATACAGGCCATTGTTTTGGGTGATTCCGCAAGTGTGGTAACTCGCCGTCGAGATGTCCTTCCAGACGTCGAGACCGATCCGCTCGGGCATTTCGATATCCGTGTTGGTGCCATTGCCCAGCTCTCCAGACGAGTTGCCGCCCCAACAAAAGAGTGCCCCATCAACTCCGATACCGCAGGCATGGTTGTAGTTAACTACCAGCTGCCGCAGTGGAAGAGAGTCGTAGGTCGGATTCAAAAAACCCCCGAAGCAGCTGACCTGACCCAGCGTGAGGGCGCACGTTTCCCCGCCTTGAACTGAAACTTGCTCGGCGATAACCTGCGTGTCCCTTGGCAGCCCGTTGATGAGCTTTGGAGGAGCGGTGGCCACGGGCGCTGCGTTCGGAAGTGGCATATCCAGCGGCATTTGCCGCTCCACGGGCCCGACTTCGCCCCAACACCAGATGTGACCAGCCTTGATCCCGCAGGTTCCTCTCGTGCCCGGACTGACGCTGTCCCATTCCTCGCCTACTAGGACGGGTGCATCCGTTGTTCGCTTCCGGCCAATGCCGAGCTGGGCACTATCATCGGCGCCCCAGCACCATACCTCGCCGCTCTGGGTGAGGGCACAGCTGTGCAGGGCACCCACAACTACCGATTTCCAGTCGCTCCTGGCGCCGACCTGCACTGGTGCCGCATTCTCCAGGCGGGGTTCACCATTGCCGAGTCGACCGAACGAATCGCTGCCGCTGCACCGTAAAGTACCGTCCACCGCAACGCCGCAAAAGTGTGATTTTGCAGAAAGCGGAACGGCTTGCCAATCCAAAGCGTCCCTCACAAACTTGTTTTTAAAGTCGTCCCAACACCAGAGCGAATGATCGGCCTTGGAACCGCATGGCTGACTGCCCTGCATGCTCAACGATACCCAGTCGGCAGCGTTCCCCAGGCGCAAGATGGGATTCGGTGGCTCGCCTTCACGAACCGTTGGGATCCCCCAACACCAAAAACTCCCATCGTTATCCAGTGCACAGGCGATTCCGGAGCCCGTGACAACCTGCCGAAAGCCGCCCGTGACATCGAGCAAAGCAGGTGTTTTCACCGCCCAAGAATCGGCCTCGTCGGCGTGACCGGTGATCTGACCTTTGTAGTCATAGCCCCAACAATAAACTCTACCCCCGCGGTTAACAGCGCAGGTTAAGTTGTTGGCGGTAGATACGTCGATCCAACCCGCATTCGAAATCAAGCGGGGTGTAGCCTGAGACTTCGTTGTGCCATCTCCCAACTGACCGAATGAGTTGCTCCCCCAGCAAAATAGGCTGCCGGAGCGAATTCCGCACGTGTAGCCGTCGCCTGTACTCACGCGCTCCCAGCCCGAAGGCCCAGGCACGCGTGTCGGCACTTCGACCACCTCAAAACTCTGTCCAACACCGATTTGGCCACCCTTGTTATTGCCCCAGCACCACAAGCTAGCATCCGTTCGTATCCCACAAGTGTGATCGGCCGACGAGGAAATCGACGTGTACGCCCCCGCAGCTTCAGAATTCGCGGGATAGGGATCGGGCTGGAACTCGGTGAAGACAGGCACCCCGGTGGGCAGGGCATCGCTTTGGCCTCCGCACGCGGCGAGCAGCGATGAAACGGCGAGGATTAAGGATGATCGGATGTGCATGGTCCCTCCACGATGGTCAGCGTCCCCCTCATGGCTTGGGGGCTGTCGTCGTGTCAACCAGCGAGTGGCGGGCGAAACCGTGCACCCCAAGGCTTTGGCCGTTGCGGTGTTGAATTCGCAATCAACCCTTCACTGAAACCGCCTGGGAGACACTCAATGCGAACACTCCGATTCACTGCGCTATTTCTACTGTTGAGCACGCCCGCGTTCGCTCAACCACACCACAGGTCGCAGTCCCTCTACCTTTTCGACGATGACCTGCTGCAAGGCCTCAGCACTTTTCCAAGCAGCCTGCTGATTCGCACCCGGAAGCCCAAGCGATCAGCCGGTTTGATTCGTCCACGCACTGAGTTTGTTGAGGAGCTTCGGAGAACGGTCGAAGATCTCTAGGAGGCTCGGCTCTCCATATTTGCAGCCTCGAATAACCCCGCGGCACACCGCGCCACCACACTTGTCATTACCTGCCGACGGATCTCCCGGCGCCTCTCCGAGCCCAGCACACCAAATGCCAGGAGCGCCGAAGTTTCGTCTTTCGCTT
>Ga0209490_10001339_pt1 | contig 24016 bp, 17 predicted proteins | sample MAT06_FD_187209 | JGI IMG/M metagenome (GOLD analysis project Ga0209490, IMG submission 187209) | Freshwater microbial communities from Lake Fryxell liftoff mats and glacier meltwater in Antarctica - MAT-06 (SPAdes) (version 2) | ecosystem: Environmental > Aquatic > Freshwater > Ice > Liftoff... | reverse complement strand
TGGAGTTGTCAATCGTTTTGCCTACTATACTAGGCATGGCCATCACCGTCACGCTTCCGGCGCAGACCTTCGCGATAACGCGACGCCAGCTTGGCAGTGATGCGCGGCATGTCCCAGTGGGCCTCCACTTCGGCGCGGGCGCGGCGGGTCATCTCGCGGGCAGCTTCCGGTTGGGCCAGCAGATCGAGGGCGTGTTGGGCGAACTGGGCAGGGTCGTCGGCCAGGCGGCAGAATTCGCCGTCGCGAGTCGCCAAGCCTTCGGCGCCGATGTAAGTGGAGACCGATGCGATCCCCGCGGCGAAGCTCTCGAGTAACTTCACGCGTACGCCAGAGCCGGCCAGGATCGGGCAGATGAAGGCGGCGTAACGCGCGAGCGGCTCACGCACATCGTCCACGCGGCCGCGGATGACGATCGGGTCCCGATCTTCCGGAAAGTGGGGCAAGGCGTGACGATCCGGCGGGTCGGAACCCACGATCACGAGCTTGGTCTGCGGCCGTTCCGCCAGAATGCGCCAGAAGACCTCGCGCAGAAACCAGAAGAGCGCATCCTGATTGGGCTGGTGGCGGAAGCTGCCGATAAAGAGCAGGGTATCGGGCTCGCGAGACGCTTCAGTGTAGTCGTAACCACTGCAGCGAATGCCGGCGCGCAGGCCCGCTTCCACTTTGTCGGCTAACTTGGGAGCAAAGCTGAGTAAGTATTCGCGGTTGGCGTTCGTACAGACCTGAGCCTGGTCAACGTGATCGAGCATTTGTAACTCGTAACGCAACGCCCGGAGATATTCGAAAGCGGCGGGTAACTTACTCCACTTACTCCCCGGCTGGCGCAGGCCACGGGCGATCGACTGAAAGTAGACGTCATGCTCGAAGACCGCATTCAGCAGCCGCCGGTATTGGCCGGCGTATTGGCCCAGGTTCGTATATTCGAGCTGCAGGACGTCAATGCCGTGGACATAGATCTGTCGGTGAATCAGCCACTCGAGTTCATGGCTCGAAAACTCGCGCACGGCGTAGGGCTCCAGCGAACCGATCTGGCGCGGCTTGCCTTCCAGGCGCACTAAGTGCTCCACACTCCCGCAGATTTCGCGCAACGGCTGGTGGGCGATGGCTTCGTCCGGCGCGTCGAGTAAGGCGATGACATGCAGATTAGTGAGCGGCGCTAATTCACGGATGGTCTGCGACATGAAAACCGCCCCGCCGTGGATGGGGGGCTCGATCGAATAGGGCGAGACGAAAAGTACGCTGGGCTTGTCGACTTCGGCCGGTAGGTCGGCAAAGCGATCGCGGAAGTAACCGCCTAACGGCCGGCGAAAGGTTTCATCATCCGAAATCTCACTGCGGGACTTGGCCGCCCAGCGCGAGGCGATGGCCCCGGGCAGTTGTAAGCTCGCGCGGGCCAGGCCGGCGAAGCTGGCACGCTCGGGCGAATCGCCGAAAAAGAGACTTAACGCGCTGCCGCTCCAGGCGTAAGCGAAATTCTCGAGTAACTTGCCCCAATCGGTAATATTCTTCCAGACGAAAAGCACAAAGTTCTTCTTGAGCACGCCTTGGATATACTCCGGCGAGAATTTCTTGCCAATGGTGCCGCGGTGCTCATGCCACACGACACTGCGCGGCTCGTAGTAAACCCACCAGCCGCGCTTCCAGGCCTGATAGCCCAGGTCGGTATCTTCGAGATAGAAGGGCCGGAGTAACTCATCGAAGGCGCCGAGTTCGAGGAACTTCTGGCGATCGAAGGCGCAGGAGCCGCCGCCGCCGTAGAAACACGGCATGCGGCCCCGCAGCGAATCATCCTGGCGATGGCGTACCCGCAAAGCGCCATCGGCCCACCAGCCTTGCGTAAGTCCGGTTTCTTCGCGCTTCTTCGCAGGATCCGAGAAGAAGATCTGGCAGGAGACGGCGAAGACGCGCGGGTCATGAAAACCTTCGAGTAACGGCGCGAGGAAATCCGGCTCGACGCGCATGTCGGAGTTCAGTAAAACGACAATATCGTTCTTGGCGGCGCGGAAGCCGGCATTGGAGCCACCTCCGAAGCCCAGGTTATGGTCGAGGGCCACTAACTTCACTTGGGGAAAGCATTCGCGAAGATACTGGGCGCTGCCGTCGGTGGAGCCATTGTCGACCACGACAATTTCATTGTCCGGATGGTCGGCGAGCGCGGTCACCACGCTGGGTAAGTATTTCTTGAGTAAGTCGCGTCCATTCCAGTTCGGAATTACGACACTCGCCGAAGCGCGCTTGGGAAGGCGATCCAGCCGCGGTCGCCGGCGGCCGAATATCCAGAACGAAAAGTCCGTCGCCAGCAGGGCGAGGAGTGGAATCAAAACCAGCAGCGGCGAGACCAGCAAAAGGGGGAGCCCCCACAGAAGACGGCCGGCCAGCTTCATGAGGCCTGATCGGAGCTCTGACGGACCGGCCCGAGCCCTAACGACCGGCCCAACTTCATCCACCGCGACGCCTGCACCGCGCTCACCTGCGCTTCAAGTGCCTGGATATCGCGCTGCATGCGCAGGGCCCACTCGGTCCGCTCAATGACGGTCTGCTCGGCGCTATCGAGTAGCTTGACGGCGGCGGACAGCTCTTCGGTTTTGGCCTGCGCCTCGGCCGCCCGCAAGGCATAGGCGCGGCGAACTTCGGCGAGTTCGGCGGTGAGGCGCGCTTCGGTTTCCTGCGCCCAGGCGACGGCCTTGGCGTGTTCCGCTTCAAGCTCAGCCTGGCGCTTTTCGTAGGCACCGACCACTTCCTGGCCGCGCTGCTGCTCGGCGGCAAGTTCGCGCTGCATCTCCGTAACGCGCTGTTGCGACGCTTTCCAGCGCCCATCGGCTTCAGCCGCCCAGCGATTGCTTTGGGCGAGTTCGCTTTGCAGCCCGCGATGTCGTTCGACCAAGTCAGCGTGGTCGGCCAGGGCGGCCTGATGCCACTTGTCCTTCATGACGAGTTCGCCGGCCAGACGTGAGATGTGCTCTTCTCGCTCTTTCAGCACATTCGACGCCGAAGGCAGATAGACAAAGGTAGGCCCGCCGGTTTGCGGGCTGGCCGCGCAGACGGCGACAAAGAAATGGCCGGCGTCGGCATCGAGCGGGGCTTCGTCGAGCCGGGCGTCGACGTTATGCGAAGGGTCCACCGGCTGGAAGACGATGCCCGAGGTATGGTTCTGCACGAACAACGCCACGTGCGGGAAGATTTCCTGCAACGCGCCGCGGAACTCGTCGAAAGTGAACTCGTGCACGTGGAACGGATTGGGCCCACTTTCGGCCCGCGCCGCCGCGTAGTATTTGGTATTCGGCGTCGAGATGATCAACTGGCCACCGGGCGCCAGCACGCGCCGGGCTTCGCGCAGAAACTCCTGCCAATCCGCCAGGTGCTCAATCACCTCAAAGGCGACAATCAGGTCGAAGGCGTTCGGGCCGAAGGGCAGGCGGGCGGCGACGGCTTGCACGCGATCGGGCACCGGCACGAGCGACAGCGCGTCGGGCGCGCAGTCTAAAGCGACGACGCTCTTAGCGCCATGGCCCAGCAGTTCGGAGCCGTAGCCCGCGCCGGCGCCCACGTCGAGCACCCGGCGGTAGCGCGACAGCCGGCTCGCAAACAGATACCGCGCGTAGTGTTCGTTCCAGAGGTCCGGATCCACTTGGCCCGGAATCACGCGCTCGCCGGTGAACTCAACCATGACTCACCTCGACGCTAGCACTGACGCTAGCACTGACGCTAGCACTGACGCTAGCACTGACGCTAACGCTCAGGCGCGCGTTTACTTCCACCCGGCAAGGCAGGTGCAGATAGCCATAGACCTGCCCTTCGGCATGGCCCATTTGCAGCGAAATCGCGTTGTCGATCCAGTCGCACATCTTGTAGTGAGTGAGGTTTCCGTCGGCGATGGCCGGCGAAAAGGAGAATGCTGAAGGGTAAAGCTCCGGCAGGTCCAGGTGGAAATCGACGGTCACCGTATCGCCGGGCGCCATCGCATCCAATTCAATATTCTCACGCAAAGTGTTCGTGCCGGCAAAATCGAGCCCTAAATGATTGCGGAGCATGAAACCGATATTCGGTTGGCCGATGGCGGCGCGGGCGCGGGCGGAGATGCGGACGATGCAGCGGGCGTTGGGTTCCAGCACCGGCAACGGCCGGCCGTGCGGGTCGAGCACCGCGATGCCGATGATTTCCGCGCGGCCATCGCCATGTCGATGGTCGATGTTCGGAATCTGCGTTACCACTTCGGGCGCCTGCACGGTGACGCCGGGGCGCGGCGCCAAGGCCGGCTTGAGCTCGAGGTAAGCCGCATCTTTATCGGCCATGGCGGCGAGGTAACGGCCCACGACGGCGTCGGTAGGCCCAATTTCGCGAATGCGGCCATGGTCGAGCCACAGCGTCCTGTCGCCAATGGCCTTCACGTCGCCCATCGAATGCGAAACGAACAGGATCGTGACGCCCTGCTGGCGCAGTTCGTGCACTTTGCGGAGGCAGCGCTGGCGGAAGTAGATATCGCCAACGGCGAGCGCTTCGTCCACCAGCAGGATCTCAGGGTCCACGTGGATCGCCACGGCAAAGGCCAGGCGCACCACCATGCCGCTCGAGTAGGTCTTCACCGGCTGCTCCAGGAATTCGCCGATCTCGGCAAAGGCGATAATCTGGGCGAAGCGCGAATCGATTTCGGCGCGGGAGAGACCCAGGATAGCCGCGTTCAGGTAGACATTGTCGCGGCCGCTAAACTCCGGGTTGAAGCCGGCGCCCAACTCGAGCAGCGCCGCCACCCGGCCGCGGACCTTAGCCGTGCCCGTCGTTGGCGCCAGAATGCCGGCCACCAGTTGAAGGAACGTACTCTTCCCGGAGCCATTTTCGCCAATCACGCAAAACGTCTCGCCGCGCCCGATCGAGAGCGAAATGCCTTCGAGGGCCCAGAAGTCGCGGTGGCGTTTGATGCGGTTGAAGGTGGCCAGTTCCTTCAGCCGGTCGCCGGGCGAGTCGTAGATGGAGTAGCTCTTCGAGACCTCGGCGAAGTGGATGATCGGCTCAGGCACCAACTTGCAGGCTACACCAGTCAGGAACCGGGGTGGTAATGGAACTTTATTTTTGTGAGAGATAGTACGGAGCGGCGAATCGTGATGCTTTCAATATCAATCACTTACATCAAGGGGGAGTACGAAACACTCCCCCAGTTGGCGGGGTGTCTCCACCCTAATCGCCGCACCCGGGAGCCCCTAAGTACCTATACCAGTTAAGTCAACGGTACCCTTGTGTGAACGCCGCTAGCAACCGATGCTACCTTCAGGGACAACTGTATAGCTATGGATCGCGCCGATTTAGAACAGTGGAGACCGAAAGAAGTCGCACGCCTCTTGGCGCTTGTGGAAACGGAACGCCGTTACTACCAAGAGATTGTGGCCAACGTGCCAGTAGGGCTCTTGGTGGTGGACGCCGATCTCACCATTCTTTCCGCCAACAAATATTTCCGTAAGCTTTTCGGCATGCGCAGCGACGATGTGCTGCGCCGGAAACTCGAAGACCTGATTCCCATCCCCGGCCTGGGTGACCGCGTGGCCGAAGTAATTGCCTCCTTCAAACCGAAGGAACGCACCCCGATTTCCACTAAGATTGTCCTCGAAAACGGCACCCGCGAAATCAATGGCCTGGTGGGCTTGCAGCCTTTGCAGGGTTGGGAATTGGATGCCGGCCAGGAAGTGCTGGTCATCTTCCAGGATCTGGCGGCCGTGGGTACCGCGATGGCGGCCTTGCCCGCCCCGATCGAGGTTGTCGCGGAAAAAGTGGGGGAAAAGGTTCCCGAGCCGGCTAAGGCTCTTGCTCCCGCCGCCCCGCTCTATTCCATCGTCAACGACATTGACGCCGTGGTGTGGGAAGCCGACGCCCACACGATGCAATATCAGTTCGTCAGTGAACGGGCCGAGGAACTCCTGGGCCATCCCCTGGCGGCCTGGCAGAATACCGAAAACTTCTGGCGTAACAAGGTCCACGAAGAAGACCGTGATCGCGTGGTGGACTTCTATCGGAATGCCAAAGAAGTGGGCACCAGCCATGCTTGCGAGTACCGGGCGCTTACGTCCACGGGTGCCACCATCTGGGTGCGCGAAATTGTCCGCGTGCAGCGCGATGAGCAAGGGCAAGCCCTCAAGTTTACCGGCCTCACGCTCGACATCAGCGGGCGGCGCTCGGCGGATGAACAGTCCAAGCAGTCGGAGAAGGTGGAAGCCCTGGGCCGCTTGGCGGCGAAAGTGGCGCACGACTTCAACAACCTGCTGATGATCATCTCCGGTTACGGCGAAGAGCTGAAGAGCTCGCTGCCCCCGTCGAGCCCGCTGCGCAACGACATGCAGGAGATCCTGCAAGCGGCCGAGCGGGTGAGCGTCCTCACCGGCCAACTGCAACAGTACACGAAGAAGATTGTCCTCGAGCCCCGGCTGGTGGACTTGAACCAACTGGTGAAGCGCCTGGAGCCCGTGCTCAGGCGGCAACTGGGCGACGGCGTGCAACTGCGCATCGATGCCCAGGCCGATCACTCCGCCGCCAAAGTGGACCCGGCGCAAATCGAAGCCGCCATTGTGAACCTCGCTTCGCACGCCAAGTACGGCATGCGCGGCCTGGGACGGCTCACCATCTCCACGGCCGACCTCGAGCTCGATCAGGACTACGGCACGCCCTCCCGCAGCGGCAGCTACATCCTGGTGTCGATCGCCGATAACGGCCCGGGGATGGACGGCGAAAACCGCGCCCGGCTGTTTGAACCCTGGACGGCGGGCGACGAATCGCTCCGCGAAGAGCGTCTGCTGGTGACGCAAGCCTACAACATCGTGCGCCAGAGTGGCGGCGATCTGGCCGTTTCGAGCCAACCCGGCGAAGGCACCGCCTTCCGCATCTATCTGCCCAGCGCGGCCCAAACCGCCGCTCCGGCCACCAACCCTGCCGCGCCCATCTCCGCCCTGATTCCGCCACCCATTGAGACTACGCCCCCCGCTCCGGCCCCGGATCTCGACCCCGAGACGTCGCTTGAGACGATCCTGGTGGTGGAGGACGAAGCCGGCATCCGCGCGCTGGTCCGCAAGATCCTGCGTCGCCAAGGCTACGTGGTACTCGAAGCCAGCAACGGCGACGACGCTCTCAAGATCTGCGCTGGCCACAAAGGCAAGATCGAACTCTTGGTCACCGATGTGATGATGCCCCGTATGTCGGGCCGCGAACTGGCGGACCGCTTGACGGCCCTGCGCCCCGATCTGCGCGTGCTCTACGTCTCTGGCTACACGGACGACGCTATGCTCGGTTCGGGCTCGTTCCCGTCCGGCACGGCGTTCCTGCAAAAGCCGTTCACGCTGGGTTCCCTCTTGGGCAAGGTCCGCGAGGTGCTGGACATCGGGCAATCGCGCCGCGGGGCAGCCAACTGAGTCACTGCGATCTTATCCCTTTGAATCAATAGGATAAGCCCAGGGTCCTGGTTCTGGCCTGCTACGATGAAGTATCCAGCGTTGTTCTCTGGTTGCGGCCGGGTCGGCCCGGACCGAAAAAACAAAGCCCTTTCGAATCAATCACTCCCGGGTTCGTTTCGTCTCCTAGCCCCTCCTAGCCCTCGGTGCATCGCTACTGCAAAATCGGAAACAGCTGATAGTCCTTGGGGGTGAAGAGGCTGCCTTCGGTGATGCCTTCGGGGGCGGTGCGCTGGAGCGCGGCGTTGAGTTGGCTGAACGTGATCTCGCCGGCGAGAGCGCACTTGAAGACGCCCGCGACTTGGCGGACTTGCTCGGCCGACTCGTGCACAAACTCCAGCCGATAGTGTTGGATGCCGGCGGCCAGCCACGTGTCCAAATGCGCGCCCGCCTGCTGCGCTTCGGCTCCAAAGACCGTGTTGCGGCACCCGACGTCGGCGATCACCGGATGCTGGCGGCCTTGGGCGTCGCGCAAGGCAATCTGGTGCTCCTCGCACGGCCGGCCGCAGTCGCGATGCGTAGTGCCCTTCGACAAAAACCGGCAGAAGACGCAGTGCTCGGTGTGGAAGACCGGCAGGTGCTGGTAGGCGATGGCTTCCAGGCGATCCGCGCCGATGGCGAGGGCGAGGGCGGCGATCTGGGCGGCGTTCAGATCATGCGTCGGCGTCAGGCGAGTGAGGCCCAAGGCCAGATAAGCTTGAGCGGTGACGGCATTGGCGGTGTTCAGGCTGAAGTCTCCGATCAACGGGTGGCTTTGTTTGGGAAGAACATGCAGCAGCCCGGTCGACCGGATCAGGATCGCGCAATCCAGGCTCACCAGGAAGTTGGCGATGCGCGATTCGCCCGGCTTCAGAATCCGGGGGCTGGCGACGCGGGCTTCGAGGCCGGCGGCCTTCACGCTCTCCACCGACGGGCGCAGTCCATAGAGGTCGAGATAGTCGAGCGTGATGCTAGCGGGGCGTAGCTCAATGGCGGCCCCCAACTGCTCCGCATTGCGGACCAGCAAATGCAGCCGCGGCTCTCCCGGTTGGGTCTCTATCGGCGACGCCTGGAGCGTGAACGGGTGAATTTCGCGACGGGGTGGAACGGCCTGAAGGGCCTGCAACTCTTCCACGGCCTCGCGCCGCAGTTGGTTTAAGACCGAGGCGGGGGCGAACAGACTGTCCGTGAGGTCCGCAGACAAAGAGGTGAGTTCGTAAGGCGTGTTGCCGAGGCGGCCCAACTGGTCGCGAAGGGTCTCAGCGGTCAGGCCGCGATTCTGCGCGGCGCTCAAGGGCCCGGCGGATTGCACCTCGACCGCAACGCCCTTCTTCACGGTCCAAGTAAGTTTCAACGGCGTCGTCAAGGAACCCGTCGCGTGCACCATCACCGGCTGCTTGGCGACCGGAGTGACGGCCTCGAGATAGGGGCGGGCGGTTCGGTCGAGCTCAGGGTTATGCGTGCGCCAAAGCAAGTCACCGGTACGGATGCGCCTGGGGTCAACGGCCTGGTTGGCAAAGGCGATCTCGAGGTCGCCGGCCAGCGTCGGACGCACATGATACAGCCGCCCGCCCTCCTCCTTCTCCTGCGGGCTGCGCCACGATGCGGCATCGAAAACCACGCCATCGCCAGCCTTCAGCGGACTGATCGCCTGGGACTCGGTGGGCCGAATGACGACATGATCGCGCTCCACCCGGACGACCACGCCGACCTGTACGCCGCGATGGCGCGCATGGCGGCCGCGCACCACGGCCTGATGATTGACACCCGACAGGAAGTGCGGCCCAAGGCCCCGCGAATAGACCTGCTCAAGATCGAGCGCATCGCGCGGCGTCAGCGCCGAAGGCCGATTCTCCCAGGCGGCATCGACCGCCTGCCGATAAGCGCGCGTCGTGAGCGCCACGTAGTCCGAGTCCTTATAGCGGCCTTCGATTTTGAGGCAACTCACCCCGGCTTCGACGATCTGCGGAACGAGGTGAAGCCCCGAAAGGTCGCCGGGCGAAAGCAGGTAGCGGGCATCGTCGAGCGGCCGTTCGACGCCATCCACCAGCAGGTCATAGGGCAGCCGACAGGCCTGGGCGCATTGGCCGCGATTGGCGCTGCGGCCGCCCCAGGCTTCGGACGAAAAGCACTGGCCGGAGTAGGCGACGCAGAGGGCACCATGGACGAAGATCTCGAGATCGGCCCGGGTCTTCTCGTAAATCGCGCCGATCTCTTCGATCGACAACTCGCGCGCCAAGGTGATGCGGTGGGCGCCCTGGGCCAGGGCAAACTGGACGCCCTCGGCGCTGGTGATGCTGGCTTGGGTGGAGGCGTGCAGCTCCAGGTCCGGGGCGATTTGCCGGGCGATTCGGAGGATGCCCAGGTCCTGCACGATGAGGGCGTCGACCCCGGCTTCGGCGATGGCGGCGATGGCGCGCGCGGCTTCCGCCAGCTCGTGCTCAAAGACCAGGGTGTTGAAGGTCAAGTAGCCGCGGACGCCACGCTGGTGCAGGGTGCGCATCACGTCCGGGAGTTCCTCAAGATCGAAGCCAACTTTGGCGCGCGCGGTGAAATGCTTGAGGCCGAAGTAGCAGGCGTCGGCGCCGGCTTCGATGGCCGCGCGCAGTTGGGGCCAGTACCCGGCGGGGCTCATCACCTCGGGCTTTTGGGGGGCACGCACCCCTTCAGGGTAACGCTATTGGAGTTCGACCCAGTCGACTTCGCCGTCAGCGTCGAGCCCGAAGTGGACGGCCGTGCCTGGAATCAGGCCAAAGTCGCTTGGCTGCTCGCCCCGGTAGCCCTTCACCTTATTGAAGGTGCAGCAAAAGGACTCGCGCGTTACCGGGTCAGCAAAGTAGCAGATGTGGATCGGGCTGATACGGAAGATCTCGCCCACCCGCAACGGCGGTGGGGAGAGTTCTGCGGGCTGTGATTCGAGCAGCATCGTTGACATACTTCTTATCGCCTCACCAAAGCCATCGGACGAGAGAGGCAATTACATTAGTTGCGCCGCCGGGTAGTTCCTAGTACCAACCCATTGATTTCGCCTAGCCAGCCGCAAAAACCTATGGTAACGTGTGTCTTACCGTGCTTGAAAAGAGAAAAGGATACATTCACCGGATCGTCGAAACATTGGGAATGGGTTATATCGCAGAGCCCGAAAACGACCGCATCTGGCCCTTTCTGTTCTCACAACTCGACACGTATCGCGGCCAAGACCCTGAAAGTATAGGACTTGCCCCACGATCTGCAGTCTCTTTTCTTTTGCGGGATGGTGCCTTGGTGGAAGTAATTGCCGAGAAAGCGCTGGCCCATTCCGGCAGCAATTAGCGCATGCAGTATATCCTGGACATCCATAACGTCGAGGCCCATCAACTGCACCCGGAGCCGCTGACTCCCGAGGGGCCGCTCCCCCCGAAGGTCCTTGCGGCCGGCTACATTCCCCACCTTCAGGACCTGCAGCCCGGCGACTTGATCCTCACCGCGCCTTACTCCAGGTTCGGTGCGACGGCCAGGGGTATCAGTTACGTCCAAGGCCACGGCGGATACCTTCCGGAGCACGCCCGCTGGACCCACGCCGCCGTCTATGCCGGCGAGATGTTCCTCACCTGCGAGGCGACGCGCGAGGGCGTCAAACTCGGCAATTTGCTCCATGCTCTTTCAGGCTCCCTGGTGCGGATCCGGCGCGGGGTAGCCGGTGGCGAGTTCATCGAACGAGAACTCGGCTGGCGCACGGCGCTCTATTCCGTGGCGAGGCTCAACCAGCCCTATGACTATTCGCACGCCCTGCAATTGGGCCGTTTGGCGATGCGCACCGGCTTCACGGAATACCAAACGAAGCCACCGAAGGAGCGCAGCGAATCGGAAGAGACCATTTGCACTGAGCTCTTCCAGGACGCCTATTGGCGCGCGACAGGAATCCTGGTGCAGAACCGGCTCTCGCTAGAATCAACCCCGGCCTTCCTGAGCGCCACGCCCTTGCTGAAGGACGTGCAATGCCGTTGGCGGAAGCTCGGGTGAATCGGAGGCAAGTCCTCGAAGAGGCTTGGCTTGGCGACGCCGTACTGACCTTATACGTCCGCGAGAAGATCCTGCGCGAAGATGGCTGCGTCGATGGCGATAAAAGCGTCCGCATGACCTCAAACCAGTTCCTATCCGGTTTTGGCGAGCCGAGCGGGGTGGAAGCGGAGTTAGGGCGGGTTTTTCAGGCCGAAGGGCTGGCGGCGGCTTATGCCTGGATTGAGGAGCGCTTGATGCCCCGTTTTGCCCAACAAGAAGAGAATCGGCGCAAACGGCTCGGCTTGCCGCAATAATTTCCTCCCTGGGTCGTATATCCAGGCAGAGGAATCATGATAGCGACGCTCGCAATAGCCGACAATTCGATACAGGCCATGCCCCCAGAATTAGGCGATCTCTACACCCGCTATGCGGACACCGTGTACCGGACGGCGCTCCGCGTCACTGGTTCGACGGCCGATGCCGAAGACGTTTTGCAGACCGTATTTCTTCGGGTGCTGAAACGCGAGGAGCCACTTGACCCCTTGCGCGCGCCCGAAGGCTTTCTCCGGCGGTCGGCGGCCAATGCGGCCATCGACGTCGTCCGGCGGCGGTCGACGTGGCGGCAGGAGTCGATTTCGGAGACGCCGGACCGGCTAAAGCAAGACAGTTCGGCGGAGCTGAGGCAGCGGTTACGTCAAGCCATTGGCACGCTGGAGCCGCGCGACGCCGAGATGTTCGTGCTGCGCTACATCGAAGGTTTGGCGAATGGCGAAATCGCCGAAATGTATGGGCTCGAGAAGACCACGATCGCGGTGCGGCTGCATCGCATTCGCGAGTCTCTTAAAGTGCAGTTGGGGAACTGAAGAAAGGACAAGATGATGAACGACGAACAGTTTGATGACTTGTTGAATGAGATCCAAGCTTCGGAAGCCCCACGCGAGATGGCAGAGGCGAAGGAGCGGGTGCGGGCGCGGCTGGAGCTGAATCCGGCCCCTGTGAATCTGGCCTGCGCCGAATTCCGGCCGGAATTGGCGGGCTATGTCACCGGAACTTTGGAAGAGACGCGGCGGCTTTTGGTGGAAGACCACTTGAGCCGTTGCGCCGCTTGCCGCGGAATTTACGGCGAGATGACCGGCGAGCGGCCCAAGGTGGTCGCGATGCCAGCTCGCGTGCCGAAGCGGACGCCGGTGTTCGCCAAGTGGGCGATCGCGGCCGCGGTGGCCGGCTTGTCGGTGTGGGCCGCACGTGAGCCGCTCGATAAGTTCCTGGCGGGGTCCGGTGCGCGGGCCACGGTGGCGATAGGCTCCGGCGAATTGATTCGCATGGATGGCCAACCGCTCAAGGCCGGCGACGCGATCGGCGAAGGTGATGTAGTGCGTTCGGGCCGCGGCACGCGGGCGAAGTTACAGCTCGCCGATGGATCGCAACTCGAAATGAACGAGCGTTCCGAGCTCTTTGTTACGGCGGCGTGGAGCGGCCAGACGGTACACCTCGAGCGCGGCGACGTGGTGATCCAGGCGGCCAAACAACGCCGCGGCCATTTGCGCGTGGCGACGCAGGATTCGATGACTTCAGTGAAGGGTACGGTCTTTGGCGTCAGCACCGGCTTACAGGGCTCGTTGGTGACGGTGATCGAAGGCGCGGTGCAGGTGGATCAAGCTGGCGGCGGCCACTTACTCAAGCCCGGTGAACATGCGGCGACGTCAGAGGCCTTGGCCTCGGTGACGCCGAAGGAGGCGGTAGCTTGGAGCGCCGATGCGCAGAAATATATCCAGTTACTCGCCGAGTTAGCCGTCATTGAGCAAAAGTTCTCCGCCTTGCCGGCGGCGGCTTTGCGGACCACGCCGCAGTTACTCGCTTACTTACCGGCGAATACGATGGTCTATGGCTCGGTGCCGAACTTAGGCGGGCCGATTGAACAGATTATCGGCTTGATCGACACGCGGGCCAAGGAAAGTCCCGTGCTGCGCGAGTGGTGGAACTCGGGCGCGATGGTGGACATGAAGCAGCAGTTGACTAAGCTGCAAGCCATTACTCCTATGATCGGCGACGAGATCGTGTTTGGCCTAACATCTGAAGGTAACAACACGAAGCCGTTGATCGTAATGGCTGTGAAGCCGGGCCAGCGGACGGCCTTGCAGACCAAGCTGACGCAGACCTTTACGGGTGTTCTGCACGTGGCCTATACGGTGACCGACCAGTACGTGTTGATGACGGGTGAGGCGCGTGACTTGGCACCTTTGCAAGCGGGAGCCACCAAACTGAGCACGACGCCCTTTGGCGCCGAGATCCGGGCGCGCTATGCCAAAGGCGCGGGCTGGTTACTGGGCGTGAATATCGAGCAAATGGTCCTGCGTACGGGCACGAGCCTGCAGGCGCAGACGACCTTGATTGCTACCGGCGCGAATCGGATGAAGCATCTGTTCCTGGAGCAAAAGACCATTGGCACGGCGAGCGAGAACTCGGCGCTGCTGACCTTTAATGGTCAACGCGAAGGCCTGGCCAGTTGGCTCGCCACACCAGCGGCCACCGCAGCGGGCGAGTATATTTCGGCCGATGCTTTAGTCGCCGGATCCGTAACGACGCGCAATCCGCGCCAGATGTTTGACTCGCTGCTCGATACCTTATCGAAGCTGTCGCCGGATTCGATCAGGCACTTACGCGAGTTCGAACAAAAGACGGGCGTGAATTTCGCAAATGACATCGCCGGCGCCTTGGGCACCGACTATGCTTATGCGGTAGAGACGCCGACCTTGCCGATTCCCGGCTGGATCGCGGCGGCGGAAGTCTATCGGCAGGCTTCGCTCGATGAGGCCTTACGGCGGTTTGTCGATGCCTACAATCGCGAATCGAAGGACTCGAAACTGACGCTGAAGGTCGAGACCACGGGTGGCCGAACTTGGACCACGGTGACGAGTTCGCTCGCCCCCACGATGGCCTTGCAGATGACGTACGACCGCGGCTATCTGTTACTCAGTTCAGACCGCGCGATCGTCACCCGCGCCATCCAGACGCGCAACGGCGGCTTCCCGCTGGTACGGTCGGCCAAGTTCCGCAGCCAACTGCCGACGGGCGCGGGCATGCATCAGTCGGCTTTCTTGTGGATCAACACCAGCGAGTCGGTGCGGCAAATGCTCTCGAGCGTGGTTACTGGACAATTAGCTACCCTACTGCAAAGCCGGGAGCCAATGCTGATTTTAGTGAACGGAGAAACGGAACGAATTTCGGCCGCGAGTCGTAACCGAATTACCAGCCTGATTTTTGACATGATGCTGGCCGGGGTGACCCAGGGCGATCAAAGACGCCAGGCGCCCCGGGTTCTTGAAAAGAAGGCACAATTGTAAGCATGGTTCCGGTACTCGAACTCGACAACTTACGTGTTCAGCTTGGCCGGCGGGAGATCCTGAAAGGGCTCTCCTGCCGGCTCGGCGTTTCAGAAGGCGGCGGCCGCGCCATTGGGCTTCTGGGCCCCAATGGCGCGGGCAAGAGCACGTTGATCCAGACCATGCTGGGCTTTCACGCGCCTTTGTCAGGCACCGCCAAGCTCTTTGGTTTCGATTGCCATCGGCAACCCAAGGAAGTGCGGGCCCGCTTGGGTTATATGCCAGAGAATGATTCCTTCATCGCCAACATGACCGCGGTGGCTTTTCTCCGGATGATGGGTGAGTTATCCGGCATGCCCCGCGGCGCGGCGCTGGAGAAAGCGCACGAGACCTTGTTTCACGTCGGCCTCGGCGAGGCACGCTACCGGCAATTGGGCACTTACTCACTCGGCATGAAGCAGATGGCGAAGCTAGCGCAGGCCATCATCCACGGGCCGGAGTTAGTCATCTTAGACGAACCCACCAACGGCCTCGACCCGGCGGCCCGGCTGCGGATGTTGACCTTAATTCACGAGATCAAGGCGACGCACAAGATGAATGTGCTCCTCTGTTCGCACTTACTGCATGACGTCGAAGAGACCTGCGACGAAGTACTGATCTTAAAAGACGGGCGGATTGTGCACCACGCGAATTTGGAAGAAGAGCGCCGTTCGAACCGGCGCTTTGTGGAATTAGAATTAGGCGGCGTCACGACGGGTTTTGCGGCTGCCCTAGGGACCCTGGGGGCCGCCGGAGTGGACGAAGGCGAGGGGCGCTGGCGCGTCGTGCTGCCGGCGGATATTGAGATTGGCGCCCTGTGGCGCTTGGCGGCCGAACGACACTTACAGGTGCGGAAGCTCACTTACCGGCGCGATACGCTCGAAGAGATTTTCTTGAAGGCAGTAGGTCACATCCGGGCAACACCGGGCGACGCCACCAAGCCGCCTCCGCTTCCGGTGAGCCCCGAGGAGGTGACCCATGGCCGTCTATAAACGCGGTTATCAACGTTACGAAGGCCCGCGCACCGGCACCTGGGATCGGCTGATGGTACTGCCGCGATTCAGTTGGGGCCAACTGATGTCGCAGCGGCTGGTGATTGCCGTGCTGATCGGCGCGGCATTCTGGCCCCTGCTTTGCGGCATTTTCATTTACATTGCCAACCATATCGAGTTACTCGCTGGTTTCGGCCAAGGCTTCCAGAAATTCCTCGCCGTCGACGGCAGTTTCTTCAAGACCTTCATGATTGTTCAATCGACCTTTGCGATTGGCCTGGCCGCAATGACCGGCCCCGGCCTGATTGCTCCGGACCTTACCAACAACGCCCTGCCACTATACTTCTCACGCCCCATGTCGCGCTGGGAGTATGTGCTGGCCCGGATGATCGTCCTCGCCGGCATGTTATCGGCTATCACCTGGATCCCGGGCCTACTCATCTTCGGCATGCAAGTCGGCATGGCCGGTGGCGATTGGTTCAGTAAGTACTGGAACCTTGGCCTGGCTGTATTCCTTGGCTTCGCCATGTTAGTGATCCTCGCCAGCTTAGTGGCCCTGGCGAGTTCGGCGTGGGTGAAATGGCGTGTCGTCGCCGGAGCACTGGTGCTGGGCTTCTTCTTTGTCCTGGCGGGTGCGGCGCAGATGATGAATTCCATCTTCCGCGATTCGGCAGGAAGTTTGCTGAATCCTTTGTACTTATTGGGCCGCTTGTGGGCGGCGATGATGGGTATCGATTCGCCCGATGAATCGGAACCGGGCCTCTGGGCCTGCGCTTCGGCTTTAATTGGCTTTTGCGCTTTGATGATCGTGGTGCTCGAGCGCAAGCTACGGCCCGTAGAGGTGGTGAAGTGAGTAACGAAATTATCTTCACCGAAGTGTCCAAATTCTACGGCGAAGTACTGGGTGTCAATCGCGTCTCGCTGCGTGTGCCCCCGGGAATTACCAGCTTAGTCGGCCCGAACGGCAGCGGCAAGACGACGTTGATGAACCTGATGTGTGGCCTGATCCACGCCGACCAAGGCACCATTTCCGTGCGCGGTATCTCGCCCCGCAATCCCGAACAACTGATGCGGCAGACAGGTTATTGCACGCAGTTTGACGCGGCGCCGCGTGGCTATACGGGCTATCAGTTTGTGTCGGCGTCGCTGTTACTCCACGGCTACAGCCCTGCCGAAGCTGACGAACGTACCTGGCGTGCCATCGACCGCGTCAACTTGCGCGAGGCCGCCCCGCGCAAAGTGGCCGGTTATTCGAAGGGCATGCGGCAGCGGATTCGCTTGGCGCAATCGATCGCGCATGAGCCGGATGTGTTGATTCTCGATGAGCCTTTGAATGGTCTCGATCCTTTGGTGCGCGCCGAAACCATCGCCCTCTTTCGCGAGTTTGCCGCTCGCGGTAAACATGTGATTCTCTCGAGCCACGTGCTCCAGGAAGTGGACGTCATCTCCGACCAAGTGATCCTGATTGCCAACGGCTCCATCATTGCCGAGGGCCAGATCCACAACGTTCGCGAAGAAATGACCGAGCACCCGAGTCAATTCCTGATTCGCTGCCCGGACGCGGCAAAGGTAGCTGCGCTCTTGTTTGCGGAGGACCACATCACCGAGGTCCGCTTACACGCCGACCGGCAGGGCTTGTTAGTCCTCACCCGTTCGCGCGAGCGCTTCTCCGAGCTACTCAACCAGATTGTACTCGGCGGACAGAATATCGAAAGCATCGTGCAGGCCGATGCCAATGTCGATTCCTTATATGAGTATCTGATTGGGGGCGGGCGCTAATGACGAAACTATGGGCCAACCAGGTGCTCACTATCGCCCGGCTCGAGGTGCGCAAAGCCTTCCTGTCGAAGCGCGGGTTATGGGTCTATCTGCTGGCGCTCTTTCCCGCCGTGTTGTTTTTCGGCCATGGCATCGACACGCAGTGGAAACGCAAGCAGTGGAGCCAGCAGGTGACTTCGCGATCCCTGGTCGAGAGTGTGCAGATAGGCGAGCGCGCGGCGGATGTCCGTCTGAAGCTGGGCAAGCCCTTACGCGACTTCGAATACCGCCGCCGCCGTGACGGCAACGACGAAAGCCGCCGGATGATGGAGTATTTCGACGGCCAACGGCGCTATAAATTCCATTTCGTCGACGACTTACTCAAAGATAAAAGCGACCAAGCCTTGGCTTCGCTCGAAGAGGATACCCAGGTATTCTCCGGGATGTTCCAATACTTCTATCTTCGTCTCGCGATCTTCTTCGGCTGCCTCGGCATCTTTATGAACCTGTTCCGCGGCGAGATGCTGGATAAGACCCTGCACTTCTGGTTTCTCGCTCCGGTGCGGCGGGAAGTATTGCTGGTGGGTAAGTACCTCGCCGGCTTAGTCGCTTCGGCAATTATCTTTGGCGGCGGCACGATGCTGGCGTTTTTCGCCATGCTCTGGGCGCTCGATCCGGCGGACGTCCAGGCTTATTGGCAAGGCCCTGGGATGGGTCACTTATTCTGGTATACAGCTTCGGCCATGTTGGGCTGCGTCGGCTACGGCAGCGTCTTTCTGGCGGCGGGCTTGTTACTCCGTAACCCGATCGTGCCCGCTTCGATGATCTTGCTTTGGGAATCGATCAATGGCTTCCTACCGGCGATACTGCAGAAGCTGAGTATTTTGTACTATCTGCAATCGCTGTGCCCGCTACCGGCCCCGGTGGATAAGAACATGCCGGCGGTGTTGCGTTTGATCCTGGCGCCGGCGGAACCCGCGCCGGCGGTGTGGGCCGTGCTCGGTTTACTCGGCGTCACGGCGTTAGTACTCTGGGTAGCGAGCCAAGCCGTACGGCGGCTGGAAGTGAATTACTCTACAGAATAACTTAGGCGAGCATCGGCTGAATCACTTTGCCTTCAACGTCCGTCAACCGGAAGTCGCGGCCCATGTGGCGGTAAGTCAATCGCGTATGGTCGAAGCCCATGGTGTGGAGCATCGTCGCCTGTAAGTCATGCACGTGGACCGGGTTTTCGACAATATTGAAGCCGATATCATCGGTGCGGCCGATCACCTGCCCGCCCTTGATGCCGCCACCGGCGAGCCACATCGAGAATGCCAGCGGATGATGGTCGCGGCCCGCGTTGTCCGGATCGCGCGTGTTGCGGACCTCCTGCATCGGCGTACGGCCAAACTCGCCGCCCCACACGACCATGGTTGAATCGAGCAGGCCGTTGCGCTTCAGGTCCTTGAGTAGCGCGGCCGTGGGCCGATCGGTAATGTCGCAGTTCTTTTTGAGGTTGATGTTGAGCTTCGTGTGGTCGTCCCAACTGGCATGCATGATCAGGATGAATCGCACGCCGCGTTGCACCAACCGTCGCGCCATCAGACAATTGCGCCCGAATTGATCGGTCGGCGCTTGGCCTACGCCGTAGAGGTCGAGCGTTTCTTTCGATTCCTGCGAAAGGTCGCTCATCTCTGGCGCCGAGGACTGCATGCGGTAGGCGAGCTCATAGTTAGCCATCCGCGAGGCGATTTCGGCGTCACCGGTTTGAGTCAGCCGTTGCTGGTTCAGGTCGCGCATGGCGTCGAGCCCCGCGCGCTGCATGTCGTTTGAGACGCCGGGCGGATTCGAGAGATACAAGATGGGGTCGCCACCGGAGCGCAGGGGCGTGCCCTGGTAAGTGGAGGGCAGGAAGCCCGAAGAGAAGTTCGTCGCGCCGCCGGAGGTGCCGGCGCCAGAAGTAAGCACGACGAAGCCCGGTAAGTTCTTCGATTCCGAACCCAGGCCATAGACGCTCCACGCGCCTAAAGTCGGGCGGCCGATTTGGGTGGAGCCGGTGAACATGAGTAACTGGCCGGGATGGTGATTGAAGGCATCGGTGTGCATGGAGCGGACCAGGCAAATGTCATCGGCGCAGGAGGCGGTGTGGGGGATCCAATCGGAGAATTCGGTACCTGACTGGCCATGCTTCGTGAAGACCCGCGGACTCGCCAGTACGGCGGCATTCGGCTTAATAAACGCCAATTGCATCTGCTTCGTCAGCGACTCGGGCAGCGGTTTACCATGCCATTTTTGTAACTCGGGCTTGGGATCGAAGAGGTCGTATTGGCTCGGGCCCCCCTCCATGAACATGAAGATGACGCTCTTGGCCTTAGCCGGGAAGTGCGGCTGTTTGGGGGAGAGAGGATCGGTGTCGGCGGCGAGTAAGTCGCCGAGGGCCATGGTGCCGATACCGCCGCCCAAGGTCTGTAAGAAGCGACGCCGGGCGTTGATGGATAGTAGATCTTGCATATGGAGTTATTCCCGGGTCATGAATTCGTCTAAGTTGAGTAGCACACGGCTGAGGCCGACCCAGGGGGCTAGCAAGGGTTCAGCCGGTAGCAAGGTGGCTGCGGAGTTTTCTTTGGTGACTAAGTTGGTTTGCGCGTCTAAGTACTTCGCCAGGCGTTCGCGCTCGATGGGAGTCGCCAGGCGGCCCAGAGCCAATTGGAAGGCATAGTCGAGCCGTTGATCCTTCGGGGCTTCGCGATCGGCACGAACCGCCAAAGCTTGGGCAGCTTCGAAGAAGACCGGGTCGTTGAGTAAGTTCAGGCTTTGCAGCGGCGTATTCGAAGGCCGGCGGCGTGCGCAGGAGACGTTAGAATCCGGGGCGTCGAAGGTCATGAGTTGGGCGTAGGGCGTGGTGCGTTGGAAGTGAATATACAGCCCGCGGCGATAACGGTCCGGCCCTTGGCTTTCTTCCCACTTGCGACTGCCATAGCCCAGGGCGGTAACGCTGGCGGGTTGGGGCGGCATGACGCTGGGTCCGCCCAGGGTAGGAGTCAGGAGGCCGCTGGCGGCGAGGGCACTATCGCGGATCAGTTCGGCGGGCAAACGGAGGCGATTCTGATGAGCGAGCCAGGTATTCTCGGGGTCGCGATCTTTCAGTTCGGGGCGGGTGTTCGAGCTTTGCCGGTAAGTGGCCGACATCACGATGGTCTTGTGTAGGTGCTTCAAGCTCCAGCCGCCTTCGCGTAACTCCACCGCAAGCCAATCGAGTAACTCGGGGTGGGTGGGGCGGTCACCTTGAGTGCCGAAGTCCTCAGAAGTTTTCACGATGCCGCGGCCGAAGAGTTCCTGCCAGGCGCGGTTGGCAATGACGCGCGGAGTTAGTGGATTCTCCGCGCTGGTGAGCCACTTGGCGAAGGCAAGCCGGGGAGGTTCAGTGCCCGGGTTGAAGGGCGGCAGGACGGCGAGGGTGCCGGGCTGTACCGCAACCCCTGGACGTTTGAAGTCGCCTTTGATGGCGATGTGGGTGGGCGCGGCTTTGGGGTCAGCGGCCATCACATAGGCTTGGGTGAAGCGGGGCAGCGGGGCCTTTAGCTCGTTGAGTTTGCCGCGCAGCGCTTTGATCTTGTCGAGTTGAGCGGTGTCGCGCGGCAGATCGGGCCCAACGTTGGCGATGAAGTAATCGGTGAGCATCTCGGCCTGACGGGGGGCGCGCTCGTTCGGGGCAGTGAGCCACAGTTGCTGGCAACGCTCTACCATGGCGGTGCAGGAGGTGACCCAGAAATCCCATTCGAGGTTATCGCCGGGCTTGCGGATGGCCTTGATCAACTCGGTTTCGAAGGCGGCTTGGAGAGTAGAGATATTGTATTCGGCGAGTAAGTCGGCGCGTTTTTTATCGTAAGTGGGTTTGGCGCGTAAATAGGGGCCGAGTTCACCGGGCATGGGAGCGTCGATGTCCTCGTGCTGTGCGGAGTCCATGACGGCGAAGAGTTGATAGTATTCACGTTGCGATATGGGGTCGTATTTATGGTCGTGGCATTGGGCACAGCCGGCGGTGAGCCCCATCCAGGTGGTGGAGATGGTGTTGGCGCGGTTAACGGTTTGCTCGAAGCGATCCTCTTGGCGGGAGACGCCGGCTTCGCGGTTGTAAAGCGTCATGCGGTTAAAGCCGGTAGCGACGCGCTGCTCGACGGTGGCATTGGGCAGTAAATCGCCGGCGAGTTGCTCGACGGTGAAACGGTCGAAGGGCAGGTCGGCGTTTAAGGCGTCGATCACCCATTGGCGATAGCGCCAGGCCCAGGGGCGGACGAGGTCTTTTTCGAAGCCGTCAGAGTCGGCGTAACGGGCGAGGTCGAGCCAGGGGCGGGCGAAGCGCTCGCCATATCGAGGTGAGGCGAGGAAGCGATCGACGGCGCGTTCGTAGGCTTCGGGGCGGGTGTCGGCGAGGAATTCCTGGAGTTCCTGGGGGGTGGGGGGGAGTCCGCGGAGGTCAAGCGAAAGGCGGCGGAGTAAGGTGGCTTTGGGCGCTTCGGGCGATGGGGCGACGCCTTCTTTGGCGAGGCGGGCGAAGACGAAGTTGTCGATGGGGTTGCGGGTGCCCTGGGCGGATGGTGCCGAGGGCCGGGAGAGCGCTTCGAAGGCCCAATGCTTGGCTTTCTTAGGCGCGGCGGCGCTGACAGGGGCGGCTTCAGTATGTTTAGCGCCGGCGTCGATCCACTCGCGCAAGGCCGCCACTTCGGCAGCCGCCAGGCGGGCGCCCATGGGGGGCATTTGGAAGCTGGATTTGGTGGAGGTGACACGTTCGATCAGGGCGCTGGCCGAGCTTTTGCCGGGGACGATGACGGGGCCGGTGTAGCCACCTTCGAGGAGGGCGGCGGCCGAGTCGACGCGCAGGCCGCTGTTGGCATTGGCCGGGCCGTGGCAGCCGACGCAGCGTTTCTTGAGGAGAGGGGCGACGTCGGTGGTGAAGTCGGCCGCGAGAGCCGAGAGGGCGAGCAGGGTGCCCAGCAGCATGCTTTGCATAGTTCTATTATGAATGACGGTGTCGGCCCGTGAATCTCGGCGGCCGCTTCAAGCTAAACTCTCAACATGAGACCAGTCGCTTTCTGGGCGGTGTTCGCCGCCGTTTGCGTTTTTGGCCAAGCCCCGTCGCCTGTGCCCGCTCCTCCCGCTTCCACGGTTCGGGAGTTCTATTCCAAATACGAATATCGCATCGCGATGCGCGATGGCACTAAGCTTTTCACCTCCGTCTACATCCCCAAGGACGTGATTACCGAAGGCAAGACTTACCCGATCATGCTGATGCGCACACCCTATAACGTGGCGCCCTATGGGCCGGACCTCTTTAAGATCTCCCTCGGGCCTTCCGAGGCCTTCGAGAAAGAGCGCTTTATCTTCGCTTATCAGGACGTCCGCGGGCGCTTTCTCTCTGAAGGCGCTTACGTTCCCATCCGGCCGCACAAGCCCAACAAAGGTGCCAAGGATTTTGACGAAAGCTCCGATGCTTACGACACCATCGACTGGCTGGTAAAGAATGTCCCGGGCAACACGGGTAAGGTGGGCATTTGGGGTATTTCGCAACCGGGCTTTTTCGCCGCCGCCGCATTAGTAGATGCGCATCCGGCCTTAGTGGCCGCGTCGCCCCAAGCCCCGGTAATTGATTATTACCAGGGCGACGACGTCTATCACAATGGCGCCTTTATGCTGGCCCATCGCTTCCGTTTTTATATGGGCTTCAAGGCCCGCAGCGAAGAGCCTTCGCGGCCTGCCGCCGCTATTCCCTTCGACTACGGCACTACCGATGGCTACGAGTTTTTCCTGAATATGGGCTCACTCGCCAACGCTGACGAGAAGTATTTCAAGGGCACGCAGCCTTACTGGAAAATGAATATCGAGCATACCACTTACGACGACAACTGGAAATCGCGGGCCATCTGGAAATATATGAGTAACATCAAGCCGGCTACGATGACCGTGGGCGGCTGGTACGATACCGAAGATCCCCAAGGTCCCCTGCGGCAGTTTGGGTTTATGGAAAAGAATACGCCGCCCGCGAGTAACTTACTCGTGATGGGGCCGTGGACCCACGGCGGCTTTGCCCGTGGCGATGGCGATCGCGTTGGCAATGTCCACTTTGGCTCGAAGACCGGCCTCTACTACCGCAACCAAATCGAATTCCCCTTCTTTTTGCATCATTTGAAGGGCCGGGCCGCCGTGTTCCCGCGCGCCTGGGTCTTTGAGACCGGGGCTAACCAATGGCGGAAGTTCGATAGCTGGCCGCCGAAGACGGTAAAGGCGGCCAGTCTGTTTCTGGCACCCGGTAGCGCACTTACTTGGGAGCGCCCGGCCAATGCGACCAACGACGAGTATCTGGCCGACCCCAATAAGCCGGTGCCTTATATCGGCCACATCGGCGTGGGCGTGCGCGGCGATTATATGACCGAGGATCAGCGTTTCGCGGCCACGCGGCCCGATGTCCTGGTCTACAAGACGCCGGTACTGGAGCAAGACGTCACCGTCATGGGGCCGATCGGAGTCGACCTCAAAG
>Ga0209490_10001338_pt1 | contig 24017 bp, 19 predicted proteins | sample MAT06_FD_187209 | JGI IMG/M metagenome (GOLD analysis project Ga0209490, IMG submission 187209) | Freshwater microbial communities from Lake Fryxell liftoff mats and glacier meltwater in Antarctica - MAT-06 (SPAdes) (version 2) | ecosystem: Environmental > Aquatic > Freshwater > Ice > Liftoff... | reverse complement strand
GCGACCTGCTGTTTACAAAACAGCTGCTCTACCAACTGAGCTAAGATGGCAGATGGCCCCCCATCCGCGACGGTTGGGGGAAGGGCCTTTTAGGAATGGACCCTCGAGTGTCAAGCAGAGGCCACGCGTGCCGGGTCCCGCGGACACCTCCGAAGCCGTCATTTCACCCGGTCGAGAACAGCGCAAGCGGTCAGCGTAGGACCAGCACGGCGCCAACGACGATCAAGGCCATGCCCGCGAGGCGTAACGGTCCCAGCTGCTCCTGGAACAGCAACGCCGAGGCCGTGGCGACAATGAGCAGGCCCCCTCCGGTCATCACCGGATAGCCAACCGCCAGATCGATGCGACGCAGAGCGACGGTGTAGAAGGCCAGGGCGAGGCCGAACAGGCTGACCCCGACCAGGAAGCGCCAGCCCAAGAACTGCGCCACCAGCCCTCCCTCCGGGCCGGCGTGACGACCCGCCGCCTTGATCAGGATGTTGGCCCCCGCATTGGCGCACAGGGCCACGATCAGCGCTAGGGTATGCATCACAGCTTTAACCGTTTGAACAGCCATTCGGGAATGGCGCAGATGATGGTCATGATGCCCCACCAGAACCACGGCAGGTAGACGACATTCTTCCGCCGCCGGATCGCCCGCACGATCCCCCGTGCTACCCGTTCTGGACTGGCGACCAGCGGTGACTTGGGATCGAGCAGCCCCGCGGTCATCGGAGTCGCCACGAAACCGGGCTTGATCGTGACCACGTGGACGCCCAACGGCTGGCAGCGATTGCGCAGCCCGGACAGATACGCAGTCAGACCCGCCTTGGCCGCGCCGTAGCCATAATTGCTCTGCCGCCCGCGATCACCCGCGACCGAGGACAACGCCGCAATCACGCCGCCCCCCTGCGTCACCAAGGCATCGGCGCAGCGCTCCAGCACATGCGCCACGCCGGTACAATTGACCAGCATCATCCGCGCCAACACCGCATGGTCCGTACGCACCGCGTCATTATCCGCCATGGTCCCAGCGCAGCACGCCACGACATCCACTTTCCCGCCGGCCAATTCCGCTGCCACGGCGACCGCCTCCGCAACCACCGCCGCATGCGTCGACATATCCGCCACATCCAAGACCAAAGCCCGCACCGCCCGCCCAGAGCGTAACCGCAGATCCGCCGCAATGCGTTCGCCTTCTGCCGCATCCCGCGTGGTAATAATCAGATCATGACCCTCAGCCGCCAACGCCAACGCCAGAGGTCGCGCAATTCCTGAACCTGCCGCGATGAGGAGGGCGGTCACAATACATCCCCTTGTTGAAAATGTACTATTTTAAATGCGTGTCCGAGGTCCGAAGTCCTGGGTCCTAGGTCTCGTATGCGAAATTCTAATTTAAGCATGAGACGCCCGATGTTCGAGGCGCGAAGTTCGAGGTCTCGAATCAATCCTAGACAAGATGGAACTACATACTGGGGTGCGGTTATGCGAAGTCCATTTGGTTGCCAACGCTGACGAACGTCTCCGCTAAAGTTCTCGTTGCCAAAAGATCTAGGACCTAGGACTTCGGACATTCGCGTCCATTTCGGGAATAATCCCCTTTCATACAATCCACCCCCTCGTGCAAAAATATCCATAGAATCTAGGACAATCCCGATCATTCCGAAAGAAGTTTTCATCCTAATAACCCAACCCGTCGTGCTAAAGATGATTGGAAACGATTATGCGGATCGACTCGGCGTTTGATCGCCAGGAATTCGTCGCGGCGGGGATACATGGCGGCGAAGGTCCTGGCGTCCATCAATGCATCCTTGGCCAGGTACAGGCGGCCGCCATGGGCAAGGGTCAGCCGGTCGAGTTCGTGGCATATGGCACGCAGGGGCTGGCCGGTGTTGGGCAGATCTAGGGCTAGGGTCACGCCTTCGTAGAGAAATGACAGAGGCGATGGATTCGCCGGGCCGCTGCGTTTGATCACCGCCAAAAACGACGCCGCGCCGGCAGCGCTGATGCGTTCAAGCACCGCGCGCAGGCCAGCGGCGGCGGTGGCATCCGGAAACAGCACTTGGTATTGGACGAACCCGCGACGGCCATACATGCGGTTCCAACCGGCCACGGCGTCTAGCGGATAGAACCAGCGATCATAGTCGACAACGCGTTCTCCGGGTCGCTGCGACCACCAATAGACCTGATTAAATGCACGCACGGTCCAGCGGTTCAAAGCCCAGCCGGGGGCCTGGAATGGAATCGATTTTTGCCGGCGGATGGGCGGCGCGAAGGGCGCCCTTTGCGCCGCCGTTGGCAAAGCCTGCACCGGGGCATGATCGCCGAGCATCAGCGCCGTTCGCCCCAGAGATGCGCCGGTGGCCAGACAATCGATCCAGCCGACGCTGTAGCGATGCTGGGCCGCATTGACTTTATCCGTTAAAAGCCGCGCCAGGATGGCGTCGATATTTTCGTAGCGTTCAATGGTGGTGGTGAAATAGCCACTTTCGACGCGAATCAGGCGAATACACGCGGTCAGAATAATCCCAGTCAAGCCCATGCCGCCGATGGTCGCCCAGAATAATTCCGCCTCGGCGAGCGGACTGCAGTTGACCACCGTGCCATCCGCGAGCAGCAAGGCGAATTCGCGCACATGCACCCCGAAAGAGCCATCGGCGTGATGATTTTTGCCATGGACATCGGCCGCAATCGCGCCGCCGACGGTGACAAATTTGGTCCCGGGCGTGGTGGGCAAAAAGAAGCCACGCGGCAGAAAAACCTGGATTAGATCCGCTAGGCTGACGCCGGCTTCGCAGGTGACCTCGCCCGTTTCGGCATCAAAACCAAGAATGCGATTGAGGTACTGTTGTTGCACCACGGTGCCGCCTGCATCCACGGCGGCATCGCCATAGGAGCGCCCCAAGCCACGGGCAATTCCGTGTCCAGGCAATCCTGCCAGCGCCTGCGCCAAGGCAGCCTGACTCGACGGCGCCGCTATGGCGCAGGACGTCGGGGCAATTCCGCCCCAGCCATCGAATGCGGCCTGCGGAGCGGTCGGCTGGGCGGAAGGCTTGGCTGGATGCGTGGCAGCAGGCGTGGCAGAAGGCTTCGCTGCGGCCTCGGGCAAAGAATTCGGCTCTGACTGCACGCGTTCAGACATGGCCGGGCATGAGCCAGGTCAGGCCGGGAAGCGGATCCACCGCGGCGATCACGACCAATACCGCCACCAACGCCGCCACGATCAGACTGGGCCGATCACGCAGGGCGAAAATCACCGGATCATCGTGCATGGTGCCGCGCGCGGCCTGCACCCACACCCGCAGAATCCAATACAATAATAAAGGACAAATCAACCACAGGGCCCAGGGCGCTTGATACCGCGTGGCCATATCAGCGCTGTAAATGAATTGAGCTAACACCAGCACGGCAATCAGACCACAGCCGATGCCGGCTGATTCGAGCACGCCGAGATCGCTGGCGCGATAACCCCGCGTACGCGCGTCGGGGCCATGGCTGGCCAAAAGCGGCGCCAATTCGGTATAGCGTTTGCACAACGCCAGCGAGGTGAACAAAAAGACCGCCAGCGCCAGCAACCATTGCGACACCGGCACCGCCACTGCCGCCGCCCCAGCAATCAGGCGCAGGGTATATAACCCACCCAGGGTCAGCACATCGACCACGGCCGCATGCTTGAGCCCCCAGGAATACAAAATCGTCACCGCGAGATAAATGCCCAGCCACGCTGCAAAAGGCCCCGGCAGGGCCAGTATTGCCAGGGTCAAGGCCGCCGCCATCAACAGCACCCCGACCACCGGTCCGGCCAGGACATTGACTGATGCCGACGCAAATGGCCGCCGATGTTTGCTGCGGTGGGCACGATCGCGATCGATATCGACCAGATCATTGAAAATATAAATCGCGCTGGCGGCCATCGACATGGCCAAAAATGCCAGGCCTAAAGCCAGCCACGCGGCGGGATCGCCGACTTTGTGCGCCAACAGAAATGGCACCGCCAATAAGAGATTTTTTGCCCACTGATGCGGACGGATAACTTTCAGCCATGCGCGCCAGGTGCGCGCCGGGACCGGAATCACGGTTGCATGCGGCGCCACTCGCTGCGCGGCGGCGATCACCGCGGGATCGCCGCTAACCACCCAGGCCTCTTCAGCAGCGGCCCAAATCGGCAGGTCGGCGCGAGCATCGCCCGCATACGCAAACGGCCCCTGCGCATGCGCGCGGATCGCGGTTAATTTTGCTTCGCCCTTGAGATTGGTCTGCCCGTCGCTGGCCAACACGCCGCTGAACAGGCCCAGATAGTCAGCCACTGCCTGGGCATAGCTGGCGTCACCGGCGGTGGCCAGGATCAACGTGCGGCCCTCGGCATGCGCGGTGCGCAGGCGATCGAGCACCTCGGGGCGATAGGGCAAAGTTGCGGGCTGCACCGGCTGGCGCGTCGCTACCCGCTTTTTCAAAGCCGGACGGCCGGCGAAAATCGCGCGCAGCAGCCCCGGCCACGCCCAGGGACGCCCGACGACTTCGCGGGCCAGCCCTTCGTGCAGAAGATCGCTGGCGATCAGGGTGCCATCGCAGTCGACATAAAGCGGGCACTGCCCGGCAGCGGTCATGCGTCTACCTTAGACGCCGAGTCCGGCAGTCCACCGCCTTGCCCAGCAGCGGCTGCGCCGCAGCATCCAGCGCTCGTGAAACTCCTTGCTCCTCTTGCTCAACCTCGGGACCCGGTCTGGCGCTGGTTCGTCGCCGCCCTCACCGCGGTCACCCTCTTGCGCCTGATCGGCATCGGCCAGTGGCCGCTCAGCGGCGATGAAGCCTATCATTGGGAGTGGGCCCTGCGGCCCCAGCTCGGCTATTACGATCATCCCCCCCTGCATGCCTGGAGCATGTTTCTGAGCACCAGCGTGTTCGGCCATTCCGCGTGGGCGATCCGTTTGCCGAATGTGCTGGCGAGCACGGCCATGGTCCTGGTTCTGGTGGCTTTTGCCCGCCGCCTGGGGCGCGGAAGCGATCTGAGTGCCGCAGCCAGCGACCGTGCCGCCGGCTGGACTGGGCTGATTGCCTTGCTCTCTCCGCTGCATACTGCGTTCGCGGTCTACGCCACCGGCGATGCGTGGGTGTCGCTGATGTGGTCCTGGGCCCTATGGGCGGGCTGGATCGCCCTCGAACAGGGGCGGGCGCGCGATTGGCTGCATCTGGGCGTGGCCCTCGGCTGCGGCGTCCTGGCGAAATTTCTGATCCTGCCCTTAGGGCTGGCCCTGGCGCTGACCGTGCTGCTGCTGCCGCCGTATCGCCGCCATCTGCTGCGCTGGCAACCCTGGCTGCTGCTGCCGGCCCTGGCGGTGGTCATCAGTCCCCTGTTATGGTGGAACTGGCACCATGACTGGCTGACCTTCGCGTTCAATTTCGCCATCCGCCTGCGCGAGGACGGACAGTGGTATCAAGAGATCCCCCTGTATCTCGGCTCGCAGATGGCCGCAGTCACCCCGCTGGTGTGGATTTTTGGCGTCATTGCCGCCACGCGCATGCTGCTGGATCGTACCCAGCCCGCCGGACTGCGCTATTGCGCCATCGTGATCCTGGTGCCGCTGCTGATCTTCCTCAAAAATTCGTTTACCCGCCGCATCGGTCTCCACTGGCCGGCCATTGCCTATCCTGCTTTATATGTCTTGCTGCCCCTGGTCTGGGAGCGCGGCTGGTGCGCTCCGCGCTGGCGCCGCACGACCGTGATCCTCCCGGCCGTCATTACCGGTTTGGCCCTGATCGTGGCCAGCATTCCGCCCCGCTGGTCGGTATTACCGTTCATGCCCCCCGCTGGCAGCGCGGAAACCGCGCCCGCGGGCGAGACCCTCGGCCTGCCGGAATTGGCCGCGACCATTCGCGAACGCCGGCAACGCCACCAGGCCGAATCCCCAACGCACACACCGGTATTCCTGTGCTCGGCGCAATATGGATTTCTCGCATTTCTGCGTTTCGCCCTCGATGCCGAACCCATCCTGCTGTGGGATAAACCATTGCCGCATGGCCAACAACATCGCATGTGGGACGACTGGGGCCTGCACCAGGGCGAAGACGCCCTTTTTCTCACCGGCAAACCGAGTCGCCTCAAATCCGTCGCCACCAAACTCAGCGACCATTTCGCCAGCGTCGGCGAACCCGAACAAACCGACATCGTCGTCGACGGGCACCTGGTCAACCGCATCTGGATCGTGCCGTGTCGCGGGTTTGATGGGCGCAAGCCGGAGTGGGAGTAAGGCCAGATCTTAGGGTGAGCCGATAGGTGCGGGGCGACCCCCCGCGGATTCGTGCGCAGCAAGGATGGCGTATAAGGACATTTTTCACAGGGTCAAATCTGACGCAATACAAGGTGACGTGTCCCCCCCCCCTACTTTGACCGCCAAGAAGTCGCCGGATTGAATGCCCTATCATAAAATCTAAAAGGGAGCCAAAGTTTCATGGCAAACTTGGAAGGGAAAACCCGTATGTTTGAATCACCCCATGAACTCAGATCCGGCGCGTAAGTGGTCGACAGGAAAAATGACCCGACATACAGTGAAAATGAGGACAGGTGCCCGGCCCAGAGGCCGCTTCGCTGCGTACACCTGACCTCATTTTGTGTACGGACAGGATGTCCGCCCCCGCTGGTTGTAGTCTTCGCTGGGGGCGGACACCTGACCGTACACCAAATCCAATCACCGTAGAAATGGAAAATACCCAAAGCCCGGAATGCACCCGCGTGACTTTGGACACGCACCCATTCATCACAATCTAAACCCAGCGCAAGACTAAGACAACATCGCTATGGCGGGTCATTGCTTCTGCCGAACGCGCTCACCGTCATGAATGGCCAACGACAACCCGGCTAACCCTACTCTACGTGATATTTGAGCACCGCCGCGAGGTGGCGTAATGCGAAATTGACCGAATCCGAATCGGGAAAAAAGACGGCCAGATCTGGATCAATCACCACGACGTTGCTCCCGGCCCGTGCGCGTTTGGCGTACTTTCCACGCACTCCGCCGGACATAGCCGCAAAGTCATATTCCGGCAATACGTGGTCGGTTTCGGCCGGACGAGAATGATGAGGTGATTTTGGCATGCGTTTTAACCGCGGTAGACTTTCCGTTCGCGCGGGGTCGCTTTCCGGGCGCTTATGATGCGAAGCATACCAGATCGATCGGTATGAGCTACCACTAAGATAATGCCCTTACTCGTGGCCCCCAAAGTAAGCTCGCGGTCTCCGTCCCCATCATGAAAGACATCCGGCCAGGTGATGGCCGCCACATCGCGAAACACCTCGGTCGCCAAAGTGAAGGACACTTTATGCTTCCGCTGATTGGCCAGAGCCTTTTCACGGTCCCATTCGAAGATTAATGGGGTCATTTACTTTCGCCTCCACCGCTTACGCTATACCCAGCAAACCGATATTCTGTCAAAGTTCACACCCCGCGCAGCTGTCCGATCACCGGTAGTGTACCGACCAATGGTAACAGGTACGGCACCAAGCGATCGGTGACCACGTCGTTGCCGGCGGCGTTGAGGTATTCGCGCGGCATCGGCTTGGTGTCTTTCGCGACGGTGGGCAGTGGGGTGACGAAGCATTCGATTTTGTAGGGGCCGGGCAGGCGGCGGAAGGCGATAGAGCCACTCTTTTCGCCGCGCAGGACAGCCGCCACGGCGGCGGTGCCGGCTTGGCGGGCTTCGCTGGCGTCGACTTCGCTGACCACGCCGGGGAAGCAGCGTTGCAGGTAGCCGAAGGTGTCCGCGCGGACGCGGTGTTTCTTTTCGGGCATCGCGGTGGCGAGGTGCTTTTTGATGACGTCGGCGAGGAAATCGCCGAGGGCGCCCGAGCCCGAGAGCTGTTTGTTGCCGTGGCTGTCGACTTCGCCGAGGTCGATGATTTCGGCGCCACCGGGGCCGTGGATGCCTTCGCTGACCGCGATGACACAACGACCCAGGCGGCGATAGACGGCTTCGACATCAGCGCAGAAACTGGTCAGGGTGAAGTCGGCTTCTGGGCAATAAATCAGATGCGGGCCGTCATCGGGAAATTGCCGCGCCAGGCACGACGCAGCGGTCAGCCAGCCAGCGTTGCGGCCCATGACGATGTTGACCTTGATGCCGGACAGGCTGCGATTGTCGAGATTATCTCCCATGAAGGCCTGGGTGACGAACTTCGCCGCCGAACCATAGCCGGGGCAGTGGTCGGTAACGCGCAGGTCGTTATCGATGGTTTTGGGGCAATGAAAGCAGTGCAGATCGTAGCCGTCGCGCTGCGCCATCTCGTTGAGGATATTGGTGGTCTCGGCGGTATCGTTGCCACCGATGTAGAAGAAATAGCGTACGCCCAGCTCGCGGAAGCGGGCAAATATCTTCGCGCAATCGTCGGCGGTGGCTTTATGGCGCACGCTTTTCAGCGCTGCGGACGGGGTGCCGGCGACGACTTCCAGATTGGCGGGGTCTTCCTTGCCGAAATCGCAGAACTTGCCGTCCATGATGCCTTTGATGCCATGGATGGCGCCGAGCACTTTGGTAAATACCGCCGGCTGGGCCAGACAGGCCTGTACGACACCGATCAGGGTCTGGTTGATGACGGCGGTGGGGCCGCCGGATTGGCCGATGATGACGGTGCCGGGAGTGGGCATGGGGGGGGCTTTCAGTCCGGAATTCTTTCAGTCCGGAGGTCCGGAAGTCCGGAAGTCTGGGGTGAAAATAGGCGACAGGTATATCAGTGATGGGGGGCGGCGGCTTTGGCGCCGCGGGGCTGGCCGATGCCTTTGAGCAATTCGTCGAACCAGGCGACCTCGGTGTCAAAGGGCTTGCCGCCTTTGATGCGCGGGAATTCGATCGCGCGCAGGCGATTGCCCTGGTCTTCATCGTGGCCGATGACACCGGATTCGCCGCGGAGGGCGGATTCGACGGCGAAGTCGACCATGCTCTTGATCAGACGCAGATCATCCGGGTTGGCGGCGGCAGCGCGGGCGTAATATCCGCTTTTCTGGACCAGGGTCTTTTCCGCGCCGAGGCGCTTGGCGAATTGTTCGGAGAACCATTTGCCCGGATTAACTGCGTCGAGTTTGGGATGACCAAAGGCATCGCGAGGGATTTCGACCCCGCGGGCGGTCATTTCCGCAAGAATGCTGTCGACCCCGGCGCCTTCGGCGACGAACAGGTTGATGCAGTCCTTGCGATCCATGGCGCGTTTCAAGCGTTCTGCTTCACCGTCGAGGTCAATGCCAAGTTCGGGAATATACACGGCGTCAATATCCAAGTGATAGCGGTCGAAATTGAGTCCGGGCAAAAAGGGCCGGCGGAACAATTGATCGCGGTAAGCCTTGGCGGTGGCGGCGGTGAGCCAGCCGCAATGGCGGCCCATGACCTCGTGCACGATCAACATGCGCGGATTAGCCGACTGTTCGTTGACGACGTTGGCGAAATAGCGCGCGCCTTCTTCGGCGGCGGTCCACGCGCCCAGCGACTGGCGGATCGGCACCACATCGTTGTCGATGGTTTTCGGCAGGCCAACCACGGTCAGGTTGTAATTGTGCTTTTTCAGATACGCGGCCAGATCCGCCGCGGTGGTATTGGTGTCGTCGCCGCCAATCGTGTGCAGGATGGTGATGCCGTCCTTGGTCAATTGTTCGGCCGCCACGGTCAGCGGGTCCTGGCCTTCTTTGACCAAGCCGCGCTTCACGCAATCCTTGACGTTGGTCAGCTTGACCCGCGAATTGCCGAGCGGGCTACCGCCGTGCAGATGCAGGATATGGGCAGCAGCACGGACCTCGGGCGTCACCACGATGCTCTCGCCCAGGAGCAAACCCTTGTAGCCGCCGACGTAGCCGATGATCGGCACTTCGGGTGCGATCTCGCTATAGCGTTCGATCAGACCGCCCACGGCGGAGGACAGACACGGGGCAAGGCCGCCGGCAGTGAGCATGGCGATTTTGGGAGTGGGCATGGCGATTCCTCGGAAGGCACGCTTCTGAGCAGCCAGAAGCGGAACGGAGTAGGCTTTTAACGGCTCGCCGCATCGCGGCAATCAGTGGTGATCGGCTGCGATGAGCCTCACCAGGCTCATCGCAGCCGATCACGAGGCTGGCGAAGGTCGGAAATCCCATCCCAAAGGTGGGCTACGGGTAAACAGGGGTGGATCCTGGCGCCGGCTTACGTGTCGGTCGCTGGGCGAACTCGGGCAATTCGCCCTCAGCCTTTCAGCTTATGGAACAGTTGTGCTAAGCGCGGTTTGACGAAGTACAAAAATTGCGGACCAATGTCCCCTAACATACCTTTTACATATTTGCCGTTGAGCGTCTCAATCGATAGGTAGCTCGAAGTCCGTATCCAAGGATCCTGCAGAGGTGGCCAGAAGTCTTCTACCATGAGGACATTCTGGGTAGATAGAGATCCCTGCTGCAAGGTACAGGTCCCTTCAGAATAACTATGATAAATTGGAAATGCGCCGTTCATGGAAAACGGCCAGAAATCATTAGGGAACCCGAACATCCAGGCTGTCAACAGCGAAACCATTGTCGTCAATAAGGGCATACGTAGCATTGCCCGTAATGTGGTTCGCGCGATACGGCAAAAGCGCTAAGGGTACGAATAAAACAGAAACGATCCCGAGAATCACAGCCCACGCTACGCGCGTTTGATATTTCACGTCACTAATCAGCGCCGCTGTTCCGGACACGCCATCACCACCAGGGCTTCGCGCTATTTCCACTTCAGTTTCATGGCCTCGATTTGTTCATCCGTTAGTGTCACGTGGTCAGGTCCGGCGACGCCGACCGACTCCAGAGCATCTAACTTGTTCCATATTTCAATGGGTACCCTCCAGGTAATTTCCTGATCAACCATGGTAGAAGAAAGGGTCGATTTCCTAAAAATGTAGCCGTGGGTTAAAAACAGGATGCCACCAGCACCCACGTGAAACGAGCTAAAGACAAATGCTTCGCCACCATTTCGGGCAGTTGCATAGAGTACCGTCGCATATTTTTCATTTTTAGTGACATGGAATCGCTCGGTATCTTTCGCGAGCGGTATAATGCTGATGGTATCAAGGGCACATACCTGGACCAAAAACATCGCCATACAGATAATGAGATAGTGAAGTTTCATGGACGCATCTCTGCGGTAATCCCAATCAATCAGCGCCGCTGTTCAGGACGCGCGACGACAACCAGTGCTTCGCGTTGCAACACCGCCAAGGACAGGAAGGGCACCTGCAAGCGCAAGAGCAGATCGCCTTGTGGCGAGGCCTTGGCCGAGAATTCCACCACCGCCGGCTCGGTCGCCGAGACCAGCGGGTCATCGGCGAAGGCGCGCGCGATGACGCCCCCATCGATCCACCCAGCGAAAAGTGCCGCGGTACCTTCGGGACGCTGGCCACCATCGAGCAGCACCTGCGGCACCACGTTTTCGGCGACGGCTTTGGCCCGACCGGTCGAGCTGACGATGCCCAGCGAATGCCGCCCGGTCGCCAATTGAAGGGCATCCTGGACCACGCCCCCGGCTTTGATCGCCTGGCGCCAGCCCGGCAGGCCTGCCACCGAGATGTCTTCGATCAGATCCATGCCCCGTACGGCAGCCCGTTCGGCCTGGGCGAAGCGCTGCGCGTGGACGACCAGATCACCGGCCTGGGCCTGTTCGGTCAAGGTGATCGCAGTCACGTCTATGCCGGCGGTCTTGCCTGCCTGCGGCTGCACCTGCACAACGGTGGCAAAAATATTATTACGATCACGCAGGGCCCAGCCACGCCGCCAGCTGTCCTCGGCCTGCGCGGTCCACGCCGAACCGAGTTGGGTGGCGACCCCGGCGGCAAGATCCTGCCCCAGTCGATCCAACTGTCCTTGCCAAAGGACAGATCCGTAACCCGCGACGGCGGTGTGTTCATTGCGTAGCAACGGCAATAGGCGGCTGCTCTGATTTTTCTGCACGGCCAAAAATTGGGCGAGTGGCGCATCCGAACGGGCCAGCAAGCGACCTTCGATGACCAGGGTTGATTCCCCATCCCCGCGCAGAGTCACGTCGAGGCGCGCCACCTGTTCGGCCAAGCGGGGAAATGCCGTGCGACCATACCGCTGCAACAGTGACACCACATCCGGCAGCAGGCGACCCTGCTTGGCCAGATCGGGTAATTCTACCGCAGTCGATTCCTGCAACCAGGTCAACGCTTTGCCTTGCAGATGCACTTCCAGCGGCGCGCCGTCGCCAATCCGGGTGAGGACGATGCCGGTCAACCGACGACAGTCCGCTAACGTGCTGGCGACGTACGCGGTGTCATTATGGATGAGCAGACGGTATTCGAGCAGCCCGTCAGGCGAATTCTGTTGGTAGACCGTGGTGCCTTCGCGTTCGGACACCCGTACCAGCGGCGCCCCGAAACGGCTGTCAGCGCCGAAGTCTTCGATGAAGGCGCGCCGATCCGACAACGGGATGATCGCCAACAGAGGCGCGGCCTGATCGCGCCAGGCGATCAATGCAGGCCGACTGATGTCGACGCCGGCTAGGCTGCGCGAGCGCAGCAGCGCACCAGCAAGGAGATGCCGCGGACCCTCAGGATCCAGATTGGCTGCCGTCGCATAGGCGGTGATCTGGCGGTCACACCACAGCAAATCATTGGCGCGGATGACGATCATCGCGTCGTTCAGCGGGTTCGGCGGAACTGCCACGACTGCGGCGGCAGCTTCACCGAAGACGAGCAGCAGAAAGAAGATGCCGCATCGCATGGACCATCAACATAGTCAGGCCCTATCAGCGAGACAAGGTGCAAGGCAAAAGGCGTTCAGCGGGCGTGCATCTGACCGGTGACCCCCGCCTCGGGGTCAGGACGGATCACCACGACGCTCTCGACCGTGGTCGGGTCGCGGGTCAAGGCGACGCTGATCTGCCAATGGTCTTCGCCCTCGCCCCGGCTGGCCTTGACCACCGTACCCAGGACCAATCCGGTCGGCAGCCCGGACAGGCCGGAGGTCACCACCTGCTGACCCTCGCGCACGACCAGGCCCGGGCGGTCCTCAATCAGATCCAGGCTGACCGTGTCGCCTTCTCCCAGACCGCGCAGCACCCCTTCGGCCAAGCACGTGGTGTTATCGAAAAGTGCTGCCGGAATCCGGCTTTCCGCATCGGTGACCATCTGCACCAAGGCGCGTCCGGGACCGATGCCGCGCACTCGGCCCACTAAAGTCCAACCCAGCATCACGGGGTCCTCCAAATGCACTCCATCCACCGCACCGACATCAATCTCGCAAAATCGCCGGCCCTGACGCTGGGTCCGCGCGGTAATCATGCCGCGCGCGATGATTCGCTGCAGCAACGGGATTCGGCCACTGCCCAAGATTTCGCCGTATTCGTTGAGACGTCGCCGAAGGATCACATTTTCGACATTCAGGCGCTGCACGCGTTCGCGTAGGGCGACCATCGGCTCAGGCTCGGCCTCGGACCGGTGACCTGTCTGCCAGGGTTTGCTGAGGGGATCAAACAGAGACCAGCCATAGCGCCACAACGATCCCGTCACCAGCAACGCCCCGGTCGCGATGGCCAAAACCACTATCACCAGGACCTGACGCCGAAGCTGCGGCATGCGGCGATGGTGGATAGATGGAACCCCCTGACAATACGGGGATCGGGCCACCGAGCTGGCTGCGGTGGGCCACAGGTCCGCAGCCGCGTAGGCCGGGAAGCCCCACCATTTCTCTTGCCCGAGTCGTTCCCGCCAGCTACGTCTGACATCGTGGAACGTCCTGGTACCAATCCAATTCCCGTCCTGGTCGTCGATGGCGCCTCGGCGACCTGCATTCCGCTGACGGATCATCTGCGCCACCGCGGATTTCGCTGCGAGATCCAGGGCACCTCCCGTGGGGCCTTGGCTCATCTCAGCCGCGCCACCTCCGATCGCTGGCCGCGCCTCTTGCTGATGCATTTCCCGCCCATCGATGCCGATGGGCTGGAATTTCTCGCCCACGTCCGCCAACAGCATCCCTCCCTGCCGGTGATTTGCTACGCCGACCTCAACCTGATCAATGGAATTATTTTTGATCAGGCCGAGCGCATGCACGTGCGTTTTTTATCGCTGCCATTCGATACCAGCCGTTTAGACGCGTCCCTGACCGCCAGTCTGGAAGACGGTCGTCGCAAAAGCCGCGACGAACAACCCTTCTTCAGTACGAGCCGCCATGTGCGCGGCACCACCACCCGCTACGACAACCGCGTCCACACCGATAGCGGCAGCCCTCGCTCCGATAGCGGCAGTCCTCGCTCCGATACCGGCAGCCATCGCTCCGATACCGGCAGTCAACACCGTGCCGACACCCGCGCCGACACCCGCGCCGAAACTGCGGTTCCGCCAGACGCGTCCGCGTCAACGCCACCACCGGTCGCGCCGGTGGCATCATCCACGACGCGGTCGATCCGTTCGAACACCGCCACCGGCACGATCCGGCGCAGCGTCGACACCGGCGTCGTCCGCCGACCGGAAGCGGCTGGAGCTGAGACGATCAATTCCAATACCACCAGTCGCATCCGCCGCAGCGTCACCGGACGCGTTGAAAATCCAGCTGCCCAACCTGAACGCGCCCTGTCCGAATCGGGCAACCACCGCCGCGTCATCTGCGCCGCCTGCGAATGCAATTTTGTCGTCGCCCATCGCCCCGATGTTTTTGTCATCCCCTGTATCCAGTGTGGGACCCTGAACCGGGTTGAGCCCTTGCGATGACCCCGGCTGGCGTGGACGCATCAGTTGAAATAAGCAGTGAGACCATCGCCGCCGCCAGCATGGCCTTCCTCGATCATCTGGGCTCCGCGCGGGATGCCTCAGTACATACCGTGCGTGCCTATACCAACGAGATGACGCAGCTGCTCGCCTGGCTCACTGCGGAAGCCCCGGACATCCTCACCATCGATCAACTGGATAACCGTCTTTTACGCAGCTATCTCGCCGCGCGCGCTGAGGCCGCCGGCAGCGCCAAAGCTGCCGGTACCCGAAGGAAAGCCGGCGGCAGTCCCGCCAGTGCTGCGCGTCGCGTCGCCGCGTTGCGTTCTTTTGGGCGGTTTCTCGCCCATACCGAACGCCTGCTTGCCAATCCAGCGGCCATTCTGCGAGCGCCGCGGCAGGGACGAAAATTGCCGCACTATCTCGACACCAGCGAGATCTTGACATTATTGGAGGCCCCCGATGGCCAAGGCGACGATGAGACCCGACTGCGGGATCGCGCCATCATGGAGATGCTCTACAGCTGCGGCATGCGCGTCGGCGAACTGGTTGGCCTCAATGATCGCGATATCGACTGTCTGGGTGGCATTGTGCGCCTGCGCGGCAAAGGCCGCAAAGAACGGCTCGCTCCGCTGGGGGGGCCTGCGGTAGCCGCTTTTGAAAAGTATCGGGACCACCGCGACATATTGCATCGCCGGGACGCAGCCACCCGCGGTGCATTTCTGAGTGTCGCCAAAGGACGCAAAGGTGGCGGCCGCCGCCTGACCACCCGTGATGTCGCGCGTTCGCTGACTGTGTATCTGAAAATTGCCGGATTATCGTTGCGCACGACGCCACATACCCTGCGCCACAGTTTCGCAACCCATCTGCTGCGCGCAGGCGCAGATATTCGCGTCGTCCAGGAATTGCTCGGCCACGCGAGTTTGAATACCACGCAGATATATACCCATCTCAGCCTCGCTCATCTGCGCGAAGTGTACGCCAAGGCTCATCCGCGCGCGTAAAAATCTACCCTGCGCTTGCCACGCGCGGCAGCAGACGCTGCAAAGCCTGCTCGTACTGATCAATAATTGGCGCGGTGGCGAATTTCTCTGCCCTGGCCCGCGCGGCAACGCGCATGGCATCATAGCGGGGACGGTCCTGGAGCAGATCGGCGGCAAGCGTGCCTAAGCACGATTGTGAGCCTTCTTCGCAGAGAATGCCACTGACGCCGTCCTCCACCACTTCCGGCAGACCACCGGCGCGGTAGCCCAGGACCGGGCAGCCACAGGCCATCGCTTCCAGCGCAGCCAAGCCAAAGCTTTCGGCGCGGCTGGGCAGCAGGAAGAGATCGCTAGCCTGGAGGACTTCTTCGATGCGTTCTTGCTGGCCGAGGATGCGCAGATCATCGCGCACACCGAGATGACGCGCCTGTTGCTCGGCCTTGGCCAGATCAGGGCCGTCGCCAACCAACAGCAGTACGGCGGGCTGGCGCTGGCGCAGAATGGCAAACGCGCCGACCACTTCTTCGACTCGTTTGACCGGACGGAAATTGGAGGCATGGGTGATGATCGCCGTGCCCGCAGGGGCCAGCTGGCGTCGCGCGGCACAGTAGCGCTTGACCTGAAAACGCTCTAGGTCGACAAAATTCGTAATGACCTCAAGGCGTTCGGCGGCGACGCCGAAATGTTCGGCGGTCTCGGCAGCCAGCCAGGCGCTGGGCAAGGTGATCAGGTCCTGGTGTTCGATGGCGAAACGGGTCAGGGCGTGAAAGGCGGGATCGCGCCCGACCAAGGTGATATCAGTGCCGTGCAGGGTGCAGGCAAGCCGAATATCGATGCCGTCAGCACGCAGGACCTCACGCGCCATCCACGCCGCCTGCGCGTGCGGAATCGCATAGTGACTGTGAATGACCTCGATGTGATGCTCGCGCACCACCTCAATTAATTTATTGGTCAGATTGAGGGTGTACGGCGGATAGCGGAACAATGGATAATCACTGACGGTCACCGTGTGCACGATCAGATTTTTGCGCCAACGGTCGAGGCGAAAGGGCGTATCGCTGGAAATGACGTGGACCTCATGGTCACGGTCAGCCAGGGCCATCGCCAATTCGCTGGCGACGACCCCGCTGCCGCCAAATGTCGGATAGCAGACGATGGCCAGGCGCATGGATCAGCCGGCCGCGGGTTCTTCGACGGCGGGCGTCGGCGCCGGCGCAGCGGGTTCTACCGGTGCTTCGCCATCGACGGGCGCTGCCGGTGCGGCTGGTGCTGCCTCGGGCGCTGCTGATGCTGCTGGTGCTGCCTCCCTCGCGGCGCCACCTTCCGGCGCCAGGATCGGCTGGATCTTCATGCCCTCTTCTGGAGTCACGATGCGCTCCCAGGGGATATGGCCCGCCAAACTGATCCGAATCGGCAACTCGCGAACCGGCAAGTGCAAGGTCAACGGGGTATGCCCGCGGAAGATCCCATCGACCTCAATTTCGGCCCCAGCCGGGGCCACATCAAAAATGACTGGGACCAGGACCAGAGCCGCAGGATTCATTTCGGTCGCCGGCGTGGGCGCATTGCTCAGATCATTTTGCGCAGCGAGAAACGTACGCAGACTGCCGAGCCCGGCATCCAAAGCATCCCAGGCTGCCCGGCTCTCTGGCGCGGCCGCGGCCGCCGCCAATTTAGGCGAGGTCGCCACGTCGGAACGGCCCTGCATGCGTTTATGATACATCGCGCGACCATTCACATCGAGCACACGCAATTCCACCAGGGCCTCCACCGAATCCGGAATCGGCGGCGTTCCTGAGGACCCCTTGTGACGCTTGAGATCAAGCACGCGCGACAGCACCACCACATGCGCGCCCGCAGTGGCGGCGACGCGGCCCTGGTCCCAGCGCGGGGTAAATGAATCCGGCAACGTTTCACCAACGCGGCCATCGTGGCCCCGCAGCAAGAGGTCCACGCGTTCAGCAGCCCGATACGGGAAATCCAAGCGAGCATCGGGGAAGATCGCCGTGAGCGGCCCCGGATCGAGTGGAGCGAACAGCACGATACGCTCGCCCTTTTCATTCACCGTCGGTGCAGGCGTGGCTGCGGCCGGGCCAGGCTGGGCCGCTGGTTCGTGCCACTGGTTCCGCTCGCGCGAGCAGGCCAGTACGGTCAGACAGATGGCGATGACGGAAATCAGGCGAAAGACGTGAATCATGGGCGCGGATGCTAAAGTGCTGGGCGCGTCTGACTACAGCCAAAAAGGCGGCCTTGTTGAACAGGCCTGACTCGCGCCGGGAGCGTCTGGCGGGAGCGTCTGGCGGGAGCGTCTGTCTGGAGCGTCTGCAGGGGCCTGCGCTTGCCCCCTCTGCGGCCACGCGGATCCTGCCGCCGACAATCACGCTTCCGGCGCCCTGGTCTGGTCCAGCAGTCGGATCACCTTGAGGACCATCCCATGCTGCGCGGTATCTCCCCCCTTCTCAGCCCCGAACTGCTTGCCGTGCTCGCCCGCATGGGCCACGGCGATGAGATCGTCCTCGCCGACGCGCATTTCCCCGGCGAGACCTTCAACGGCCGCGTGCTGCGCGCCGATGGGCTACGCATCCCGGCTTTGCTCGATGCGATCCTGCCCCTGTTCGTGCTCGACCAATATGTGTCGGAACCCTTGTTCATGATGGCCGCGGTCCCCGGCGACAGCCTGGATCCCGAGGTTGAAAAGGCCTATCGCGTCAGCATTGATCGCCACGTCAAACCAAGCCCAACGATCAAACGCGTCGAACGCTTTGCCTTTTACGAGCAGGCGAAAAAGGCTTTTGCCGTGCTGATGACTGGCGAATTGGCTAAGTACGGCAATATCGTGCTGAAAAAAGGCGTTACACCGTCGACCTAAGCAGGGCGTCCGCGGTGCCGCGATGAGCCGGCCAGCGGTCTTGGTGGGTCGAAAACAAGGAGTCAGGGCTTGCGAGGGTTCGCTTTTGCAGCACCCTGCGGCTTCGCCGAGCGGGGCGGTCCAATTGGGCCGCCCCGCCGTGCTTTGAGGACCTCACCCATGTCTGATGCCGCCGCTTCCAACCCCACTGCCGATCCTGCGCCAGGCGCGGCGGTTGAATTGCCGAAAGCCTATGAATCGCAACAGATCGAGCCCGACGTCTATCGGCGCTGGGAAGAAGCCGGCTGCTTAAAAGCTGGTGCCGGTAAGCGCAGCAACAAAACCTACACTATCGCGATTCCACCGCCGAACGTCACCGGCGTTTTGCACATGGGGCATGCGCTCAACAATACCCTGCAGGATACGTTGATCCGCTGGCGCCGCATGCAGGGCTACGACACTTTGTGGCAGCCCGGCACCGATCATGCCGGCATTGCCACCGAATCGGTGGTCGCCAAACGCATTCAAGAAGACCCAGCGTTCCTCGCTGATCTCGCTGCGATGGGCATTGTCGGAGAAAGCGCCGCCGATCCTGCTGCCACCGGCACTCCCACGGGTTTGGACCGCGACCGTTTCGGACGCGCGCCATTCCTAAAGGCAGTGTGGTTCTGGAAAGAACGTTCCGGCGGCCAAATCGTGCACCAGTTGCGCAAACTCGGTTCATCCTGCGATTGGTCGCGCGAACGGTTCACCATGGACGACGGGCTATCCAAGGCCGTGCGCACCATGTTCGTGAAATTGCACCAAGAAGGCCTGATCTATCGCGGCACCCGCATGGTGAATTGGTGTCCGGTGCAGCAGACCGCGCTCAGTGATGACGAAGTTGAGCACGTGGAGAAGAATGGGCATTTGTGGAAGTTGCGGTATGAATTGTCAGGAAGTCCGGAGGTCCGGAAGTCCGGAAGTCTGGAGGAAGGCGACGCTGATGCTGATGCTGCCACGGGCGGTGGGCGTTATATTATTGTGGAGACGACGCGGCCGGAGACGTTCTTTGGCGATACGGCGGTTGCGGTCAATCCGGCGGACCCGCGCTATGCGCATATGATTGGGCGCAAAGTCATCCTGCCTATTATTGGGCGGGAAATTCCCATCGTCGGCGATGAACATGCCGACCCGACCAAGGGTTCGGGCGCGGTCAAGATTACCCCGGCCCACGATCCCAACGACTATGAAGTCGGCAAACGCCACGATCTTGCCCTCATCCGTTGTATCGGTTTCGATGGCAAGATGACCGCGGAAGCCGGCCCCTATGCCGGCCAAGATCGCTTTGTTTGCCGCAAGCAATTATTGAAAGATCTGGAAAACCAGGGCGCGCTCGTCGGTTCGACCGAGATCACGCATAGCGTCGGGCACAGCTATCGTTCCGGCGCACCCATCGAACCGATGGTGACCGAACAATGGTTTGTGAAAATGGCACCGCTGGCCGAAAGCGCCGTGCGCGAAACCCGCGAAAAGCGTCTGCACTTCCACCCCGAACGCTGGGGAAAAGTCTACGAACACTGGCTCGATAATGTGCGCGACTGGTGTATCTCGCGCCAGATTTGGTGGGGCCATCGCATTCCCGCTTGGCACTGCGCCGCCTGCGGCCAGATCACCGTCGCCGCCACCGATCCCAGTGCCTGTCAGCACTGCGGGTCGACCGATATCCGCCAGGACAGCGACGTGCTCGATACTTGGTTCTCGTCGGCGCTGTGGCCGTATTCGACCCTGGGCTGGCCGGATGCGACCGCCGAGTTTGAGCGTTATTTCCCGACCTCGACCTTGGTCACCGATCGCGGGATTATTTTCTTCTGGGTCGCACGCATGGTGATGACCTCGTTGTTTGCCAACGACGTGCGCCCCTTCGACGATGTGTATATCCATGGCACCGTGCTCGACGAACGCGGCGACAAAATGTCGAAGTCGAAAGGCAACGGCATCGACCCCCTGGTGATGATTGAGGGCGGTAGTCAGGTCTATTTGAAAAAGACCTACGACTGCCCCGGCTACGGCGCCGACGCGGTGCGCTACACCCTGCTCGACATGACCACCGAAGGTCAGGACCTGAAATTGTCCCCGGCCAAGTTTGAGACCGGGCGCAATTTTGCGAATAAGGTGTGGAATGCGGGGCGATTCTTAATTCAGCAAATCCAGTCCATTCCCAATTTTTCGTTTATAGGAGTGGAAAGGCTAGAAGCATACTATCAGACAAGCAACCAACGCCGAACTGCTGGTGAGTCTGATCAGCACGTCAACGACAATCAGATGGATTTTCCTTCGCAATGGATTCTGTCAAGATTACAGCATACCATTATCGATTGTGAAGAAGCTCTCGAAAACTGGCGGTTCAGCGAGTATGTCAGTTCAGCCTATCGGTTCTTTCGTGACGATCTGTGCGACTGGTATCTTGAATGGTCCAAGATAACCCTGCGTGATCCCCAGAAGCAGGAAGTTGCCGCCTCCACCCTGTATTTCTGCTTGGAGCAATGCCTCCGCATCCTGCATCCTGGCATGCCATTTATTACTGAGTATCTCTGGCAGCTTTTGCGAAGCGTTACCACCAACTGCGCCACATGGAGCAGCAACACCTTCCTTATGACCTCTGAGTGGCCTACCATTTCTCATGCAATGCATGGCCATCTCGAATCAGTCCAATCGGAGATGCAACGCCTACAGGAAATCGTGCGGGCAGTTCGAAACGTCAGAAACCAACAGCAACTGCCGGACAGTACCCATTTGTCGGTCGTAGTTTCTGCCCCTGATGATGCCACACGCAGCGCTATTAACGCACAAAGTGAATTCCTTAAGGACAGGGCCAACTGCGAAATTCTTGTTGCGGTGAACGAACCCAAGTCCAAAGCAGCCATCACCGCCGTGGTCGGCGCCCTGAAAGTCCATGTCTCCCTGCAAGGCCATGTCGACCTCGACAAGCTCAAGGGCCAATTGGAAAAACGCCGCACCCAAATCGAAAAATCGATCAGCGGCAAGGAAGGCCGCTTAGGCAACGCTGATTATATCGCCCGCGCCCCGGTCGAGCAGGTGGCCGAAACTCGCGCCATGCTGGAACAGGAACGCGTCGAATTGGGTAATCTTATCGAAACCCTCGGAGGTCTGTAAATCATGCACCGATCACAGTCGAAGCGGAACGAAGCGGGACACGAAGCGTGGACATGCACCGATCACACTGGGTCCAATATTGCATGAGCGCTGTCGATATCGGGCCATATTGACACGATCCCATGAGTGCATGTCCACAGTTCCACGCAATTATCACACAGACACGCGCAACAAGGCCTGGACGGAGCCATCATCGAACCGTCCGCTGCACACGCTGAAAACGCGACGTCCGTTGGGCCGGTCGCCTGCACGACACGATTGGGTGGGATTCTGCGGCATTATCAGCGAATTGCCGCCTGAAAGGTTTTGAACATATACGGGCTATCGTCTACTCTACTGAAATTGTTTTCCCGACCCTTCTTTCGGATATGACAAACTTTCCTGAGCTACAAAAAAAATCGTACTCTTTGGGGTCCATAACTTCGCTATATTGAACGGTTAGATTGTCTCTGGTTTTTACCGTTACCTTTACCGAGACCCACTTTTTGAATGGCGACCTAAACTCTCGATTAAGTAGTAAAGTTGCTGTATCAGGCCGGTCTAGCGCCGATGGTTTCCCCAATTTTACTAGATCACTTTTCTTCTTACCGTCATTTTGATACGCAGGGTTTATGTAAGGCTGCTGTTTAGCAAAACGCATGAAGTCCTCATCACTAATGGAGACCACCTGTAAATCAGGACACAAGGAAGCCCTATTTCCGTTGCATGCGCTCATTAAAAACAAGGCCGATGCAAAAAAAGCGAGCCTAATCATGGCTAATTAACCCAATTGCCGATGTTGTCGAACGTTGCGCTACCATGTGGTCCTTGGTGGTAGTAATAGTCATGGTTGAGCGGCCCTGGGAAGCAACAATTGGACATGCACCCATACGTCACAAGCTACGCTCGCTACAGGACTAAGGCAACGTATTCCGGTGGGTCCACCCTCTGTTGGTGGTTCGCCCGCTATGTGCATCGGCGTTGATGCCGGCCGGCGGCCGTCGGCCGCATCCTTTTTTTAGCTATCGGAGTCGAAGCGTGGACGAAGCGTGTGGACGAAGCGTGGACATGCACCGATCATAGTCGAAGCGTGAAGTCGAAGCGAGTCGAAGCGTGGACATGCACCGATCACACTGGGTCCAATATTGCATGAGCGCCGTCGATCTCGGGCCATATTGACACGATCCAATGAGTGCATGTCCACGGTTCCCGTCGCCATGTAGATGCATGTAGACGGACCTTGATATCGTAGTCGTGCAACAATATTATTGAGCCATGAGCACCTGCGACAACGAATTCTGGTACATGAAATTCACTGGTCCGCAGCAGATGCATAAGGCGCTCAATATTTTGCGTGGCGTTCTTGAAGGCGTCAGCAGCGACGGGCACGCAAATAGGCATGAGCTGTCGGCCATCCGGGACTGGCGGGATGAAAACATCCGACTCTTTGAGCGTGAGCCCTGTGCTGAAATTGGACGATACTTGACGGGTGCCTTGCAGGACGGGGTCTTGGACGTGGAGGAGGTCGCCGACCTCATCCATTTGTGTAAAAAGCTTGGCGACGAATCTGGATTTTTTGCGCATGCGACCGCGACTATGCAGGTCTTGCACGGAATGATGAAAGGCATTTCTATGGACGGTGAAATCAGCAAATCGGAATTGGAGGGGCTTCGCGATTGGATGGCTGACAATGAGGAGTTATCGAGTATGTGGCCATTCACGGAAGTGTTTAGTATCGTTCTGAACGTCCTGGGCGATGGCCGCATTGATCAAAAAGAGCACGATTTTCTCCTTGCATTTTTCGGAGATTTTTCCGGGGATGGAGTTAGGCGAGATCGAATGGTCGCCACCCAGCCCGTCAGTCTCATGGGCATTTGCGAGACCGGGATTGCTATCGATTTTCAGGGAAAGGTATTCTGCTTGACGGGGGCGTCGGCTCGATTCACCAGGAAACAGCTTCAGGATCGGGTGCTCGTGCGTGGGGGGCAGGTCACGTCCACTGTTTCTCAGTCCGTTCGCTACTTGGTCGTTTGTGACGAGGGCAATAAAGCCTGGGCATTTACGGCTTACGGTCGCAAGGTGGAAAAGGCAGTGAGTCTACGCCAATCAGGCCATGTTGTGTCGATCATTTCAGAAGCTGATCTTCTTGATGCGCTGACTGACTGATTTGGGAATGTGGGCCATTGAGCATGCCACGGCTTGGGGTCACGGTCGGAACTGTATGTAAACTGTATGTGGACATGTAAGCTGTATGTGGACATGCACTCATTGGATCGTGTCAATATGGCTGAGATCGACCGCGCTCATGCAATACTGGACCGGATGTGATCGGTGCGTGTTCACTCTAAAGATACATGTCCACGGTTCG
>Ga0209490_10001335_pt1 | contig 24023 bp, 20 predicted proteins | sample MAT06_FD_187209 | JGI IMG/M metagenome (GOLD analysis project Ga0209490, IMG submission 187209) | Freshwater microbial communities from Lake Fryxell liftoff mats and glacier meltwater in Antarctica - MAT-06 (SPAdes) (version 2) | ecosystem: Environmental > Aquatic > Freshwater > Ice > Liftoff... | reverse complement strand
ACAGTGACAGCGCAGCACAAACCATTCTGCTGGTGCCGGTTGCGGCGATTTTGGTGGCGTGTATTCGCCTGCGCTTCCTCGATGTGTTGCTGCATCTGCGTTACAAGGGGCCGAATGAAATTCCCTGCGATGCGCGCTTTGCAAAGGGTTCTGAAATGGGCTGGTTTGAGCACGGCTCCACCATCATCGTCTTCGCGCCGAAGGGTTTTCGCTTACACCGCAGCATTGCAGATGGTCATCGGCTGCGCATGGGCGAGCCGTTGATGGAGATGCCCCTCGCCTAGCAGTTTCTCGAAATTCGTATTGCGAAATCCGGGTGCCCTCTTTGCGTGCCACTTCGCCCTTTGGAAAAGGGGGATCGAGGGGGATTTTTAGCTTTTGCGTGTCGACTACGACCCCCAATCCCCCTTAGCTCCGCCTTTACAAAGGGGGAAGTGGTTCACCGAAACCTACAGCCAATCGGAAATCGTGAATTTCAACAAACTGCCAGGCTGCTGACTAGCCAGAAACTGAGAACGGCATCGGCGTCGCGTTCGCGGCGCGCATTGTTTCGATGTGCGTGATAACCGGAAGCAAATCGGCAACCGTGTCGATAACGGTATGCGCGCCGGCATCCAAGAGTGCCTTGCCTGCGGTGGCGCGTAGAGCATTGCGCTCAAGCTCGGATGTTTCATTCCATTGCGCAAGACTCAGTCCGACGCCATTACCAGAGGCGATGATTCCGACCGTCCAAGTGCCGGCCGCGAGTCCCTCCACGATTCCCGGTGCCGTGTCGTCGACCTTCAATACCGCGTCAGGTGGCCACACGCCAAGATCGGCGAAGGTGCGGTACATCATCAGCGGTGTCGGCCGTCCGCCGGAAAGATCGCCCGCGCAAACGACATTGTCCGGCGTAAAACCCTGAGCCGCGGCCAGCGGCATCATGACCTCCATGACAGCCCGGTTGTAGCCGGTCGTCGAGCCGATCGCAAGTCCGCGTGCGCGGAGGGCCCCGACCATTTCGATCACGCCCGGTATTAGTTGGGCATGCTGCTTTACGCTCTCGGCATTCATGGGCGTGAACACATCATAGAGTTCATCGACATCTTCGTCAGAAAACGGCGCACCCTGTGCGAACTCCCAAGCCGCCGCAATACGTGGAACCGTTCCGAGTGCCTTGATATGGTCCCACTTTGGCAGCCCCATTGGTCCCCGAGCCTCGGTGACACTAATTTCCACGCCGTAGCGGGCGAACACCTCGACGAAAGCCCCCATGGGCGCGAGGCTACCGAAGTCGATAACCGTGCCAGCCCAATCCAATACAACGGCACGCAGGGAAGATTTCCGGTGTTTAGCTAGCGATGACATAGAGGGTATCTACCAGGTTGAAAAGACGTCTTGTGCCAGACCGAACGCCGTGCTGGCACCCGTGCCACTGCTGACGATCACCATCCGTGTGGAATTATCCGGCGCGTCAATGATGGCGGTTCTGTCAATTGATGAAGGATAAACGCCGATCCAGCGCTCAATGGTCTCGTGTTCGCCAATATCTATCGTATCGTTGACGTGTCGCAAGATATCCAAGTCAACTGCATTGGACGCGAATGGATCCGGCGTTGGGTCGTAGTGGTGTGAGTCGCCAACGATGAGGCTGCCGTCAGCACTTTGCACCACAATAAGGTGAATACCATCGGCGAGCGATTGTGATTCCTCACGTTCAAGTCGCTCTAGGAGCGCCGCCGCCGCGGGCAATCGACAGTAACCTTCGTAACGCACCAGACTTAAATCTGACATGACTGAGCCTGACAATTTGATCGGCTTGGTTGGCCTTATGCGCTGCATTTGTAGGCGACAAAGGCGTAAGCCGTAGGTGGCGATGCGAGAAGCAAAGGGCCCATGCAAAAGGGTGCCGGGACAATACACCACACGTTCGGCCCGCAGGGAGATCATTGAGGTCGTAACGTCCGGTGCGGCAATTGCAGTGACTGTTTCACACCAGCGAAAGGTCACGCTCCATCGAGCCTCAAGCCATGCAACGAGCTTCGGGATCGCCTCCCGCGATTCGACACGCAGTTCATGGCTGCTGAACAGTGCGCCGCTTGCGTTCGCCGAGAGGAGTACAGGCGCTCTTGCGGAAGTTTCTTTCGCTGTAAGCAGCTCGCAACCCGCGCGCATGTCGGTCTCCATGAATGCTTCAAGCACGGCCATTGCTTCCGGGCGCTTGGCGAGCAGCCAAAGTCCACGCTGCACAATTTCAATACCTGCCTCAGGCGCGATCTGTTCCCAGACATCGCGAGAGAACTGCGCGCGCCGGTATGTTTCGCCAGCGGCTTGTCCGGTGACCGTGATGAAACCAAAGTTGCGGATCGACGCGCCCACCGGCCGCGCATCACGATCAATAACGCAGACTCGGAGGCCGCGCTTCGCCCCCTCCAGCGCGTGCGCAAGGCCGACGATGCCGCTGCCGACGACAATGAGATCAAATTCGGACGTTGTCAAAGTCGACGTGTCCTCACGCGCTCAATGATTGCGAGGAACTCGTTTAACGGCATGCCATTGTCATCAGGCACTTTCGCCGCATCGTCGAGCTTGCGCAAAACGATGGCATCAGCGAACGCGTCCGTATTGGAGAACACCAACATCTCTGCATCGCGCATCGGGCCGCCCTGGCGTTCAAGCGATGCGACCGATCCCTCCGACAGGGTTGCGGCATAAGCGGGGTCATGAGCGACCAGATATCGCTTTGCTTCCACATGCCAGCGGATCGCAGAGACAACTGCACCTGGAAGCCAAGGCTCGAGCGATTCTGCACCGATATGCTCGTGATGATCGCCGCCGTCCGTGTAGTGGTCTCCGACGTCGAGAATACGCAGATGGCCGATGTCGTGCAGTCCCGCCGCGACGATTAAATTGTCGTCCAAGTCCATTTTTGCTGCGAGCGCTGCGCATTGCATGCTGTGCTGGAGAATGGTGACCGGCTCCGGGCCATAATGAATTCCGCCGTGCCGTTCAAACAGCTGACTGACCTCTTCGACAAATTCATCCATGGATTGGCGCACCGATAAAGTTCCTGCCTCGCGGGGAGGATAGTTGTGCACTGACGGCGGCGTCGATATCGTCCACACCGTAGTGGTTGAAGTTGGTGTCGACGCCAAGCGCCTCCAGAAAGTCGCTTAGCGGCTGGGAAGACAGCGTGCCAAATATGGGGGAAAGTATTTCCATCCGGCCGGGCGCTGAGAGTACCGCGCGGCGCCAGATCTCTGGTAGCGAGAAACTGCAGGCGATTCCGTGCAACGTGCCGTGCGTGAGTGTGATGTCGTACGACAGTGCGTGCGCCAGTGCGGTTTTTGTCTGCGAGAACGCCATTCCGGCCAATAGTGCGCTCTTCGAGACTGCGTCGCGCGCGACATCATCGCGCGTTGAGAGCCAGCAAGGAAGGTTTGCGATGATGCCGCACGCGGCATCCAGCGCGAGCGCGTCGGAGATCGGATTGGCGTTATGGTTCCATACTGACTCCAGCGCGTGCGAAAGTGCGTCCAGACCGCTTGCCAGCGCAACCTCATGCGGGCACCCTTCAAGCAACTCCGGATCAACAACCGCAGCTTCAGCCCAGCAGCTTGCATTGTGCAAAGAGAGCTTCGCGTGATTTGCCGGGTCCCAGATGGTGGCCCAGGGCGTAACTTCGCTACCAGTGCCAGCAGTCGTCGGCACGGCGAGAAATGGTTTCGCCAATGGCATCGGCGCTTCATCACCGCCCAAGTTGGTCAGCAACGCGCCAAGATCGCCGCCTGACGCCGCGAGCGCTTTGGCAAAGTCGATGGTGCTACCGCCACCAATCGCAACCACCGCTTCGCTTTCGGAAGAAAGCCTTGACCAAGCCTGGTTGATCGCGCGCAGATCGTCAACTGAGGGATTGGAGGATGGCGCAACGAGAGTTGTCGACGTACGCGTGAGTCCAGCGCGCCCCAGCAATTCGCCGATGGTGCCCAGCAGATGTGGCGAAATCACCAGACAGGCGCGTCGATCGCCGACCAATGCGCCTAATGTCTTGATGCTACCTCGCGCGAGGTGCACCGCGACCGGAAAGTGGAACTTCGCCGTGGACTGCATTGGTCAGATCAACCGCTTGCGAATTGCGCTCGACGCCACGTCAATTAGCGTGACGAAGACGATGATTATGATCAGCACTGCGCATGTTTCAGCGTACTGAAAGCTGCGGATGACCTCAAACAACACCACTCCGATCCCGCCTGCGCCGACCATTCCCACCACGCTAGCACTGCGGACGTTGGATTCGAGTCGATACAGCGTGAACGAAATCCAAAGCGGCAGCACCTGCGGGATGACACCGTAGACAATCTCAACGACGGCGTTGCTGCCCGTCGAGCGAACACCTTCCACTGGTTGCGGATCGATCGATTCGACTGCTTCTGAAAACAGCTTCGCGAGCACTCCGGTGGTGTGAACAAATAGCGCAAGCACACCAGCAAACGGCCCAAGGCCCACTGCCACGATGAACAACATTGCGAACACCATTTCGTTGATCGCGCGACACGCATCCATCACTCGGCGCACCGGCTGGTAAACCCATGGCGGGACGATGTTTGCCGACGCCAGCAATGCAAGAGGCACCGCCGCAACTACGGCGAGTACTGTTCCCCACAGTGCAATATGTAAGGTGACGAGCATTTCAGAAAGATAAAGGCGCCAGTCTCGAAAATTTGGTGGGAAAAAATCCTCCGCGAACTTCGCCATATTGGCAGAATCGCGCCACAGGTCGAGCGGACGCATATCGGCTCCGCGCCAAGCCCACGCCAACAGGCCGAGCGCAATCCCCCAAATCAGCAGAGACGCGAGCGTCGAACGTGCCGGGGCAGGCTGCGGTGTGAAACCGCGACCTGCCGCTCCGGCGCTGATCTCGACGCTCGTCACCACGAAGTTTCCTACTTGAGTGCTGCTGCTTGCTTATTCAGTTCCGCGAGCTTGACATCAATTTCAGCCAGCTTCGGGCGCTTTTCAGCGTCCGTCATCTTGTCGTCGGACTCCATCTTGCGACGGTCGCGAAACAGTTCCAGTTGGCGAATCGGGATCAGTTGCGCGTTGGAGGACTCACGGAAGCCGCCGTAGTTGTAGATGTTCTTCAACACCGTCTTCTCTGCCTCGTCGGTCTTGGCGTAGTTAAGTACGAACGCCTTAAGCTTGGCTTTGACGGCCGGGTCGAGGTCTTTGCGCCAAACGAACGGATCACTTGGAATCAATGGGCTGCGCCAGATGACGTTGACATCCTTGGCCTTGTCAGGTTGTGAAGCCTGCAACCGGCCAACGTCCTCGGTATTGTTGGTCGCCACATCAACTTGCTTGTTGAGCACGGCTTGCAAGTTCACGCCATGGCTGGCACTGCGGATGGTTTTGAAGTGCGTGCGAGAATCGATGTTGTTGGCGGCGAACACGTAGTACGAAGGAACCAGAAAGCCCGACGTCGAGTTCGGGTCGCCGATGCCGAAGTTGATGTTCTTGCCGTTCTTCAATACGTCGTCGAGCGACTTGTAAGGGCTGTCCTTGTGAGTGATCAGCAGCGCGTGGTAGCCAAAAGTACCATCGGCGTACATCAGTTGCGCAAAGATTTCGCCATTGGAACGGTCAACGGCTTCCATGGCCGCTTTATTGCCATACCAAGCCACTTGCACCTTGTTGAAGCGCATCGCCTCGATGACACCGGCATAGTCTGTGGCGTAGAACGACTTCACTTGAAGGCCGGTCTTCTTTTCCATGTCGCGGAAAAACGGCTCCCACCGTTCACGTTGGGCAGACGCGGAGTCGGTCGCGATGATGCCGAAGTTAATTTCCTGGGCAGCAGCTTGCTGGGCCGTCAGGAGTAGGGTGAGCGCTGCACAAATCGAAGCGAGTAGTTGTCGCATGGGTTTCCCTCTAGGAAGTGGTTAAAGGTTGGGGTGGTGCGATCTCGGCGAATGCGCCGTAGAAATTTTCGTCGTCCTGGGCTGAGGTCGAGGCGCTCGTCTCAGAACGATAGACATCGTCGAGCATGTCACGAGCCACGTCGCTCGCAGGACCGTCGTACACCACTTCGCCGCGCTTGAGCGCAACCACGCGCGGACAGTAGCGTAACGCGTAGTCGACTTGATGTAGGGAGACGATGACGGTGAGGCCGCGCTCTTGGTTGAGTTTGCGCAGCAAGTCCATTACCTTGCGAGACGACTCCGGGTCGAGCGAGGCGATCGGCTCGTCGGCGAGGATCATGCGCGCTCGTTGCACCAGCGTGCGGGCAATTGCTGCGCGCTGCTGCTGGCCACCGGATAGCGTCGATGCCCTTTGGTGGGCGTAAGGCAGCAGCCCGACTTCGTTGAGTGCGACGTACGCCGCTTCGATCTCATGAGGCGTGAAGCGCTGGAGCAGCGCCCGCCAAGAGGGAAGTCGACCGAGGTGCCCCACCAAAATATTGGTCAGCAAGGTGCTGCGGCCAACCAAATTGAACTGCTGAAACACGAATCCAATGTCGGCGCGCTGGCGTCTGATATCCGACATCAGCTTGCCATTCTGTTGAACACGCCGCCCCAGCGCGGTCAGACAGCCGCTGTCGGCGACGCAGAATCCCGAGGCGTGCCGCAAAAGCGTCGACTTGCCTGAACCAGATGCGCCGATTAGCGCGACCATTTCACCGTTGCGCACATCCAAGCTGACTGACTTCAGCGCCGGGTTCGCGCTGCCGGGAAATTGCTTGACGAGTTTTTCAACTTGGAGGGCGAACATGGAAGTATGTTCCCCGTTTCGAATGACGTATTCGTGACAATCGGGCGCAATGGGTGGTTATCGTGCTTCACATCGGTGTAACAGAAGTGCGTTACGTTCTGTGATTCGCGTTGCTCGGTCGGCGCTGCGTCTTGTCGAAGAACCGCCCAGCAATCCTAATCACCGAGCCCGGCGAAGGACCCTCATGAGCGGCAGCTACGCAGATCCATTTGCATTTTGTAACGAATCTGGAAACCCGTCAATCGATGAGGTGGCGGCAGTTGATCCGTCGAGACGAAGCTTGCTGAGGGCGACATTCGCGCTGGGTCTTGGTGCCACGCCAATACTTCAACTATTGGCGGGCGATGTCCTGGCCGCGCCGCAACTCGGTACGTCGCAGGCGCGGGCCGTTGGTGCACCGCCGTTGTCATTTGGGCGTATCTCCTCAAGTTCAGCAGACGCCATACGGGTGCCGCAAGGCTACACAGCCGTTCCGTTCTTTCGCTGGGGTGATCCGGTTGGTGTGTCATCACAGCCAGCAGGTGAGCCGGCATGGAAGCCAGATGCGAGCAATAGCGCTGCGGATCAAGCGCTGCAGGCCGGCATGCATCATGACGGCATGCACTATTTTTCCTTGGCCGGTGCCACGGATGCGGCGCCGCGTGGTCTGCTGGCGGTGAATCACGAATACGTCGACGATGGCCTGTTGCACTTGGGCGGTTTGACCAACTGGTCCGCCGCAAAAGTCGCAAAAGCACAAGCCGCGGTTGGCGTGTCGGTGATCGAGGTCGCGTTGGTCAAGAATGGGTGGGAAGTCATCCGACCATCTCGCTACGCACGTCGGGTCACCGCAACGACGCCGGTGCGAATTGGCGGGCCCGCACGTGGTGCGGCGCTACTCAAAACAGCAGCGGATCCAAGCGCGGAAGTTGTACTTGGTACGGCAGCCAATTGCGCCCACGGCCATACGCCGTGGGGAACGTACCTGACTTGTGAAGAGAACTGGTCGGGGTTGTTCAGCCAGCCAAACGAGCTGACTGCGCACGAGCGCCGCTATGGCCTCTCCGAGCGCGGCGGCGGCTATCGGTGGGCGGATTTCGACACCCGTTTCAATGCAAGCCTCAATCCGAATGAGCCAAACCGGTTTGGCTGGGTCGTCGAAATCGATCCGTTCGATCCGACAGCAATGCCGGTCAAGCGCACCGCGCTTGGTCGTTTCAAGCACGAAAGCGCAACGCTGTCGGTTGGCGGCGACAACCGGGTGGCGTTCTATATGGGTGACGACGAGCGCTTCGAGTACGTCTATAAGTTCGTTTGTCGAGACAAATGGAATCCAAACAACCGCTCAGCCAACCGCGACTTGCTTGACAACGGCACTTTGTACGTCGCGCGATTCAACAAGGGCGGCCGCGGTGAGTGGTTGCCATTGGTATTTGGCAGGGGCCCGCTGACGCCCGCCAATGGCTTCGCCAATCAAGCAGAAGTGCTGGTCAAGACACGTCAGGCGTCAGATTTGTTGGGCGCGACATGTATGGACCGGCCCGAGTGGACGGCCGTGCATCCAAAGACGCGCGAAGTTTATTGCACGCTGACCAACAATACCGATCGTGGTTTGCCGCATCGTCCCAAAGCGGATGCGGCCAATCCACGCGTCAACAATCGTTACGGGCAAATCATTCGTTGGCGCGAACAGGGGCAGGATCCGACCGCAACCCAATTCGCCTGGGATATTTTTATCCTCGCGGGCGACGGCGATACAGCGGTAGCCAATCGCACCGGCAATATCAAGGGCAACCTGTTCGCCGCACCGGACGGCATCTGGTTTGACGCGCAAAGCCGACTGTGGATCCAAACCGATGTTTCGACCAACGTGCTAAACCGGGACGAGTACGGGATATTCGGCAACAACCAAATGCTGGTGGCTGACGTTGTCACTGGTGAATGTAAGCGCTTTCTGACGGGTCCCGCCGGGTGTGAAATTACCGGCATCACATCGACGCCTGATGGTCGTCATTTGTTTATTAATATTCAACACCCCGGCGAGACGCCGGGAGAGCGCAGCGATCCAGAAAAGCCGCAAGCGGTGAGCGCTTGGCCAGACGGACAACAAGGCGGGCGGCCTCGATCTACCACGATTGTGATTCGTAAGGACGACGGCGGCATCGTCGGAACTTAAGAGTTGGCGGACAAACGCCACTATTGACGGGCATCTTCAGGCAAAAGTGCCTGAAGATGCCCGTATTACCTAGTGTTTGTTGATTGGATGGTTGTCGAAGTCCCAAAAACTTGTCATTCCCGCGAGCGCGGGAATCCATAACCCGGTTGCGCTCAGTGATGTACGCCGTCTGGGTTCCCGCTTTCGCGGGAATGTCAGCAGTTTTTGGACGTTCCCAATTAAGCGTAGGTCACCGTACCAGCGGCTGCCACCGTAATCGTGCGTCCGATAACGGTGGTGTACGCCGTCGCTTTGACGGTGCTGACGTACACGTACTCGCCGCGAACTGATGCCGCGGTAACGGTCAAGACGAGGTAGCCGCGACGGTTTGTATCAGCGTAGTTGAGGTCATCAATTAGTCCCAAGCCGGCGCCGATCGCCGCATTGCCGAGCTGTGCCGACAGTGCCGAGCCATCGAGGGAGCTGCCGAGGGCGCCGAGTCCGGCGCTCTCGAAACCGGTTGAGGTGACTGACGTGCCGGCGAACTCATGGCCGACGCGCTGACCCGCTTGCGTCGTCAAGCTGGTGAACCAACCGTTGTGCGAATCACCCGACAGCACCACCAAACGCTTGCCCTGCGACCTGACGTTTTGCAAAATGGCTTCGCGCTGGCTTGGATAGCCGTCCCATGAATCGAGGTTGTATGGCAGGCGTGGATTCGCAAGAGGGTTCAACAACCCCGCTTGGGCGGGTGTGAGCGCGGCAGCACCGGCGGCAAAGCGCGTCGCCTTGGCCGTAAGGTAAGTATTGATCGCAGCACCACCGAGGGTGGCGTTTGCGCCGGGACCGCTGAAGAACTGCGCGACCGACAACGGGATCCACATCTTGCCCATGATGTCTTGATTGCCGACGATCTGCCAAGTTGCGTTCGATGCGGCCATTTGTGATGCGAGCCAAGATTGTTGCGTTGCGCTCATCATGCGGCGCGTTGAGTCGAGCGTAACGCCGCTGGCATTGGGTGTGTTCGCGGCGATATAGCGCGTCACGCCGCCATCGGCGTCGCCGAAGTCGTCGTACTGGCGATCGCGACCTTCGATGCGTGTGTCGATCATGTGCAACGAAAACAGCGAGCCAAAGTTGAACGAGCGATAGATCTGCAGTAAGTTGGCCACGTTCGGCGTGCGGATCGGCATCCACTCGTGGTAAGCCTTCGAGGCATTGGCTTTGCGCGCATTCCAATCACCCTGCGTTGCCGAGTTGTGGTTTTGCGCCGCGGTGACGTGCGCGTTGTTGGTGAATTCATGGTCGTCCCAGACGGTGATCCACGGCATACGTGCGTGCACCGCTTGTAAGTTAGGGTCGGAGCGGTATTGCATATAACGCGTGCGGTAGTCGGCAAGACTCACGATATCGGTGGCTGGAACTGGCAGACGACCCAGACGCGCCGCGTCGACGTTGCCGTATTGGGTTGGGCCAGCGCCGTATTCATAGATGTAGTCGCCGAGATGCAATGCGAACTGGGCGTCTGACTTTGCCGCGGCGTCGTAGGCATTGAAAAAGCCTTCCGCGAAATGCGAACAGGAAAACACTGCGAGTTTCACTGAAGCTGCGTTTGAGGCGGGGAGGGTGCGTGTGGTGCCGACAGGCGAGAACGTGTTCTGGTCGCCGATAAAGCGGTAGAAGTAGTCGGTACCCACGTTGAGCCCGGTCGCATCGACTTTTGCCGTAAAGCCGTTGGCTTCTGTCGCATCGACTCGTCCGCTGGCGACGATGTTATTGAAAGCCGTATCCGTGGCGACCTGCCAAGAGAGCGGAATTGTCACGGTGCTGTTATCGGCCTTGGCGTAAGTCCAGAGAATGACGCGATCGGCGAGTGGGTCACCGCTGGCAACGCCGTAAGTAAATTTTGGCGCCGGCGCAGCGCTTCCGGAACTGCTGTCTGAACATCCTGCCAAACCGGTGCCAGCCACTGCGACCGCGGCCGCAGACGATGAGTTGATGATGAACTGACGACGATCGTTGTTTACTCCATCGGACATTTTCTTCGCTCCCAAAAAACTCCCATTACATTTTGGGTCGATGACAGTTTCGCTATCGCCGCGCGGCAATCGCAAAAGAAGCACCGCGAAGCAGCGTTGTCATCAATGCGTAACAGCCACAGACCAATATCAAAATATTTTGGATCTCAAATGAAAGCGAATCGCGTGTTGTCTAAATTATTCGCACTAGCGTGTCTGTTTACTTGCATGTTGGCGACGGCGGCCGGCGATCCGGTCGCCGGCCAGACCAAATACCTTGCAAACTGCACGACCTGTCACAGTGCGCCGCCCGATTACCGCGCGGTTCGTGCGGCGAACAATCCGGATGAGTTGGCGTTGGCGATAAATGCGGTGAGCGGCATGGGGTTTCTCACTGCGCTGTTGACTCGACAGGATGTCGAGAATATCGCCGCCTACATTGGCACGCCCGCCATCAGCCAGAATGTATTGACCATCGGTCGATCGGGTGGCGGTACTGGAACCGTCACAGCGGCGTCCGGCCTTATCGCTTGCGGCGGGATCTGCGCGTCGAGCTTTGTGCCCAACGAGTTGGTCAACCTTCAAGCGCGGCCTCAAGTCGGGTCGGCATTTGCCGGTTGGACGGGCGACTGCCAAGGCAAGCGACGCGGTAACTGTGTGGTAACCGTGAACCGTGCACAGACCGTGTTTGCAAGGTTTGAGCGCAATGGCCCGCTGCTGAACTATTCCGGAATGTGGTGGGCTGGCGGGGGTGAAAGCGGCTGGGGATTGGCGATTGCCCAACGCAGCGGTTCCGGCCAGCAATACAACACGCTGTATGTCTATGATCAATTTGGTGAGCCGATTTGGTATGTGATGCCGGGTGGTGTTTGGAGTGATGACTTTACGACGTTGCGTGGATCGCTATATCGACCGCAAGGCTCGTCACTTGCGGGATACGACCCGGCAAGGTTAACGTTCAATCCGGTGGGCGAGGCAACGCTGCAATTTCGTTCAGCCGGACAGTTGGAAATGCGATTTCAAATCGAGGGTATTGCGGGTAGCAGAACACTGGTCAGGCCGGCGATCGCCAACCTCGCGAGTTTGCAAGGCTCGACATTGTTCGGTGTCAACTACCTGTATGCACGCACTACGCAGGCTGCGCCGCCGGACACGCCAAGTCTGGGTGATCTATGGTGGGGAGGTCTGGCGGAAAACGGCTGGGGCGTTTCGCTCGCCCAAGAGGGGACAACACTGTTTGGTGTCTGGCACACGTTTGACCGGGAAGGGCGCCCAACCTGGTTCGCGCTACCCGGCGGTAACTGGATCGGCGCGCAATTCCGCGCAACGCTGTACCGCAGCAGCGGCGCGCCGTGGCTCGGCGCAACCTACACGCCGTCGCGCCTAGTCAGCAACGCCGTGGGCATCATCACGCTCGAGGCGGGCGCTAATGGGAATTTGCAGCTGCGTTACACCTTCGAGCAAGGTGGCTTTGCCGGAACGAGTCAGACGAAATCGCTTTCACGCTTGCCGTTCTAACAAAGAGAAAGGCGGCGACGCATCGCTGCGCCGCCGCCTTTGCGTTGCTGCGACTGCTTAGACGCCGATTACGCCGCCATCAGTACGCGTGATGACGATGGTGGCACTACGCGGACGCGACGTTCCGCCATCCGGCCAGTTGCTGTTGAAAGTGCGCGCCGCAAAGTTGGCTGCGCTGGTGTCTTCACCCGGATGCTGGATGTTGACGAATATTGCCTTGCCGTCACCCGTTTCTGTGATGCCTGTGATCTCGCAATCCTTCGGGCCAACCAGGAAGCGACGCAGCTTGGTTTCGCCGAGTTGTGCGCCAACGTAAGTTGTCACGTTGCGGGTGGTGGTGCCATCGGTGTTGGCAACGATAACGGTGGCGCCGTCGCGCACTGTACCCGGGATTGCCGCCAGCAGCATACAGTTGGTAACGTCCGTGTAGGCACCGTCGTCGGTTTGAATCCAAAGGATGCCGTTGCGGCCGAACCATAGGCCATCGGGGGCGGAGAAGTCGTTCGCCGCGGTGAGACCAGACAGGTTGACCGTACGCGTGTCCTGCGTCGAACGGGAGCCGAACAAGAAGATGTCCCAGCCGAACAGGGTGGCAGCAGGATTCGCGCTGACTTCTACCCAGCGAATGATGTGGCCGTTCGGGTTGCCGCGCTGTGCCGTACCAGTGATGCGCGGGTCATTGTAGAAGCGCGGGTTAGCTGCATCGGCGTTGGCCAGCGTGCGCAGCGTGCTGTTGTTGTTGGTCAGGGTCATGTAGACGCTGCCGTTGAACGGGTCCACCGCGCCCCACTCCGGGCGATCCATTTTGGTCGCACCCATGGCGTCTGCCGCTAAGCGTGGGTTGATCAACACATCCGCTTGGTTGGCAAACGCATAGGCCGTATTGGCGGACGTAACCGCACCCACACCAAAGCGCAGCTCCAGCCAATCGCCGGTACTATCTGCATTAAAGCGAGCAACGTAGAGCTTGCCTGCGTCTAGATACTTGTCACCCGCTGCAAGGCCGCGCGTGGCGTCAGCCGGATCCCAGTTCGCGTCCGACACGTACTTGTAGATGTACTCGCCGCGCGAGTCGTCACCCATGTAGAAGACCAGCGGCTTACCCGCTTCCACTTTGGCGGGCCACGCGCCTTCGTGCGCGAAGCGTCCCATCGCGGTACGTTTGCGCGGCACGGAGGTCGCATTGAACGGATCGATTTCGACGTTCCAGCCATAGGTATTCGATACATTGCGGAAGTCGTCGCGACCGTCTGTCGAGGAACCGAGCTTTTCCGTGTTCCAGCGCGAGAATGTGGTGTCACCCGGGACGGTTGCAATTGCCGTTGCCCAGCCCTCACGACCGTTGCCAGAGATACCGTTGCGTGCAAAGGAAGTGAGTTCCTTGGCCGAGCGGTTGACGCTATCGATTGCCGCGACGCGGCGGAAGTAGCCCGCGTAGTTTTCCTCGCAGGCCAGATAGGTGCCCCATGGGGTGTAGCCGTGGGCGCAGTTGTTGACGGTGCCACGCGTGCGCGTGCCATCGGTCGAGTACGCCGTGATCATCGCGGCACCGGCTGCCGGCCCGCTGATGATCGTGTCCGTGTTGGTGGTGATGCGCCGGTTATAAATCGAGTTACGGACGTAGGTCCAGCTGTTGCCGCTGCGAACGACTTCAATGATGCTGACACCATGCACATTGAGTTCCTTAAGGACTTCTTCGTTCACCGTGCGAACCCCGCTTACGATGGTCGGGCCGTTAGGGTGCAGGAACGCTGGTGTGATGGCTTCGTGGTTCTGTACCAGAAGGCCTCGATCGGAGGCGTTCGGGTCGTAAGCACCAGCGGCGGTCATACCAAAAAACTGTATCGCGTCGTGATGGTCGCCAGCGCGATTGGCGAATGACGCTGCAGTGTCCGTGCCGTCGTTGAGGTAGGCGGGGGTCGCGGCGTTCATCGGGTCGCCGAGGCGGAAGAGCACCGACGCCTGATAGCCGGGCGGCACAATGACGCTATCTGCAAGTGACTTGGAAATCGCTGGGAATCCGAGGGCGGTGGCTTTGGTGATGGGCGGTGCCACAGGCGCTGGAGCCACCGGCGCTGGAGCCAGCGAATCGCTGTCACTACAGCCGGTGAGGCCGATGAATGAAAGTGCTGCAGCGCCGGCGCCAGAGGCCATCAAACGACGACGATTCGGGTTCGAGAGCGCGCTATCGACAATGTCGTCGATATGTATGTTGTTTGATAAGTTGGTGACAATATCTTCCGCGTTTTTGTCATACGACATGGCTTGTGTCCTCTTTGTGGTTGCACGATAGCAACCGTCGACTCTAGTGCACGGCGATGACAAATTAGTGAAGGAAAAAAGTCAGTTCGACTGACGAAAAAAAACCGGCTTTCGCCGGTTTCGTCGAGACATCAGAGCTAGTGTGGTGCTTCGCAATTGATACACCTTATTGGCCATTGATCTGGCACGACTTGTTCCTGGTACTTGGCTTTACGCCGTCATTCCCGCGCAGGCGGGAATCTAAATTGTCAGTATTTGCTGACACCCAACTAACTTGGATTCCCGCCTGCGCGGGAATGACGGTTGTTCTATAGCGCGCGTAGCTTTCGTAAGCGGTGGGTCGAATAAGTGCCAAACAGAACGAAGCACCACACTAGCCGAAGCGGCCGGTAATATAGTCTTCGGTTTCTTTCTTCTTTGGTTTGATGAACAGTTCATCGGTCACGCCGTATTCCACTAGGTCGCCAAGATACATATAGGCGGTGAAATCAGACACGCGCGCCGCCTGTTGCATATTGTGGGTGACGATCGCAATCGTGTAGTCGTGCTTGAGTTCGTGCAGGAGTTCTTCGATCTTGGCCGTGGAAATGGGATCGAGCGCCGAGGTCGGCTCATCCAGCAACACCACTTCCGGCTTGACGGCAACCGCGCGGGCGATGCATAGACGCTGTTGCTGACCGCCCGAGAGCGACAGACCGCTTTGTTTCAGTTTGTCCTTGGCCTCGCCCCAAATCGCCGCTTTGTTCAGCGCCCATTCGACTCGCTCGTCCATTTCAGCTTTGGAGAGATTTTCATAGAGCTTCACGCCAAAGGCGATGTTGTCGTAGATCGACATCGGGAACGGCGTCGGCTTCTGGAACACCATACCCACTTTGGCGCGCAGCAGGTTGACGTCTTGAGACTTGTCCAGAATGTTTTTGCCGTTCATGATGATCTCGCCTTCGGCGCGTTGGCCGGGGTAGAGGTCATACATTCGGTTCAGCGTGCGCAACAGCGTTGATTTGCCACAACCTGAGGGGCCGATGAACGCCGTAATGCGGCGCTCAAGAATATCCAGATTAATATCCTTGAGGCCCTGAAACCCGCCATAGAAGAAGTTCAGATTCTTGACCGAAATCTTCGGTGACGCCGCTGGTAGCGTTTCTACAGATTCGAGGACAGCGTTCATGTTATTTTCGATCCAGGTTATTCAGTACGTTGACGGAAAACAACGCGGGTGATGATGTTGATGGCGAGTACCGAGAAGGTGATCAGCATGGCTCCTGCCCATGCGAGCTGCACCCAGTTTTCAAACGGGCTCATGGCGAACTGATAGATGACGACCGGCAGATTCGCCATTGGTGCATTCAGGTCGCTAGACCAGAACTGATTGTTGAGCGAAGTGAAAAGCAATGGTGCGGTCTCGCCGCTGATGCGGGCGACTGCGAGCAGGACGCCAGTGATGACGCCAGCACGTACTGCACGCAGCGCAACGTAGGACACCACCTTCCACTCGGGTGCGCCGAGTGCTGCCGCAGCCTCTCGGAGACTTGCGGGCACCAACAAAAGCATCGTTTCCGTGGTGCGGACAATCACCGGAATGGCGATGATCGCAAGTGCCATGGCACCCGCCCATGCAGAGAAGTGCTTCACCTGTGCGACGTAGATCGTGTAGACGAACAACCCGATGATGATCGACGGCGCGGAGAGCAAAATGTCGTTGACAAAGCGTGTCGTAGGTGCCACCCAACCGCGCCGACCAAACTCTGCGAGGTAGATGCCCGCCAAAATACCAATTGGCGTGGCAATCAGGGCGCCGAGCAGCACCATGACGAAACTGCCGAAGATTGCATTCAACAGGCCACCGGGGCTACCCGGTGATGGCGTCATTTGGGTAAATACCGCGAGGTTGAGTCCACCGATGCCCTTGATTACCAAGACGGTAAGAATCCAGAGCAAGAAAATCATCCCCACCGCCATGGCCGCCAGCGCTAGCGTGAGGGCGAGCCGGTTGATGAACAGGCGTTTCCGGTAAAGCGGCGAAATAGCGGTGCTCATGTGCGTGCTCCTTCGCGTTTTGAAAGCTGCATGAGCATGACTTTGGCCAAAGCCAGCACGACAAAGGTGATCAGGAATAGGACCAGCCCAACGCCGATCAGCGCCGCAATATGGCCACCCTCACCCGCTTCGGCGAACTCATTGGCGATGGTTGATGCAATCGAGGCGCCCGGTTCAAACAGGGACGCCGCGATTTTCGGCGTATTGCCGATCACAAACGTCACGGCCATGGTCTCACCCAGCGCGCGACCCAGCCCGAGCATGGTGCCGCCGACAACGCCTGCCTTCGTATAGGGAAGCACAATATTCCTGACCACTTCCCAAGTGGTGGCACCGAGGCCATAGGCTGACTCTTTCAGGACCGGCGGGACGATTTCAAACACGTCGCGCATCACAGAAGCGATAAAAGGAATCACCATTACCGCCAGAATGATGCCAGCCGTCAGCATGCCGATACCCATTGGCGCGCCCTGGAAGAGCTGCCCAATCAACGGGATGTCGCCAAAATTCTTGGTGAGAAAGGGCTGAACATAGTCAGCAAACAGTGGCGCAAAAACGAACAAGCCCCACATGCCGTAAATGATCGATGGAATCGCGGCAAGTAGCTCGACCGCGGTGCCAAGTGGTCGTTTGAGCCAAGCCGGGCACAGTTCAGTAAGAAAAATGGCAATGCCAAAACTGACCGGGAAGGCGATCAGTAATGCGATGAACGACGTGACCACGGTGCCGTAAATGGCGTTGGCCGCGCCATACTCGTTGGTCACCGGGTTCCAGTCGCGGCTGGTCAAGAAGCCAAAGCCGAACTTTTCGAAAATCGGGTACGAGCCCCAGACCAATGAGCCAATGATGGCACCGAGCAACAGCAATACGAGTAGCGCGAAGCTCAGGGTGACTTTGCGAAACGCGGCGTCTTGGAAACGCTGCCGCACCAGTCTGGCTGCAATCTGCCGTTGTTGTTCTTCAGTCGACACGTATTTCTCTTTGGGGGAGTTGCCAGAGATCGGACTGGCTTCAGTGAGACTCATGGGCAAGCCTTATTCTAACGGGTGCGTAAACCAAGTGTCAGGAGGGCAGAAGGGCTGCGTACGAAAACTCGTCACGCAGCCCTACTTTTGCTAGCTTGGGGTTACTTCCAAAGCGCTTGGCCGTTAGGACCCTTGACTTCGGCTTTCCAAATCGCACGGATTTGGTTTTCGACAGCCACAGGCATCGGCACGTATTCCAATTCTGTCGCAGCCTTGTCGCCATTCGTGAACGCCCAGTCGAAGAACTTCATTACCGACAGCCCTTTATCAGCGTTGACTTGGTTCTTGTACAACAGGATGAACGATGCGCCAGTGATCGGGTAAGAATCTTTGCCAGGTTGGTCCGTCAACACCACTCCCATGCCCGGCGTCTTTGCCCAGTCAGCGCCTGCAGCCGCCGCTTGGAACGTCGTGTCGTCTGGCTGGACGAAGGTGCCAGCCTGATTACGTAGCGATGTATGAGACATTTTGTTCTTCTTCGCATACACGTACTCGACGTATCCAATCGAGCCTTTGATGCGCTGAACGTATGCCGAAACGCCTTCGTTGCCCTTGCCGCCCACGCCTTCCGGCCACGACACTGCATTGCCCACGCCGACCTTTGTTTTCCACTCCGGGCTGACTTTCGACAAGTAGTCAACGAACAGGAACGTAGTACCCGAACCATCGGAGCGACGAACCACGGTAATCGCGTCGCTAGGAAGTTTCAGCCCTGGGTTTAGCGCGACGAGTGCTGGATCGTTCCACAATTTGATCTTGCCCAGATAAATGTCGGCCAACACCGGGCCGGTCAATTTCATCGCACCTGGAGCGATGCCTTCGACGTTGATTACCGCCACAACGCCGCCTATGATCGCCGGGAATTGAAGCAGGCCGTCTTTGTCGAGTTGCTCTTTGTTCAACGGTGCATCGGTCGCGCCGAAATCGACGGTCTTCGCTTGGATCTGGCGAATGCCGGCACCCGAGCCAATCGACTGGTAATTCATGTTAAAGCCGGTGATTTTTTTGTAGTCCTCTGCCCATTTGGCGTAGATCGGGAACGGGAAGGTTGCGCCCGCGCCGGTAATGTCGCCGGCGCTGGCCAAGCTGGCGAAAACCAATCCCGCCGCCGCTACTGAGGTTGTCACAATTGTCTTTAGTTTCATTCTATGTACTCCGTAAAAGTGCTTCTCGTTATGAATTTTCCCCTTGGCGGTACTTTACGAATCGAATATGACGAATTCGTGACAGCTGGCGCTGCGCGTCCGGTCGGCTTTGGAAATTGCTTTGACACGCGGCTGACATGTTTTTGGCAAACAATGCCGTATGGATCTCATTCTCTGGCGTCATGCGGACGCTATTCCGGTTGCCGAAAACGGGGAAGACGCCCGGAAACTTAGCGCAAAGGGGCGCAAGCAATCCACCCAGATGGCCAAATGGCTGGATCAGCGTTTGCCGGATAGCGCGCGAATTCTGTCCGGAAAGCTGCCGCGCGATATGGAAACGGCCGACGCCTTGGCGGCGCTGTCTGGTCGAAAACGGCTGGTAAAACCGGAACTTGGTGCTGGCGCCAGCGTGGCACAGTTGTTGGTCGCGGCCGATTGGCCGGAGAATCGCCATCCGGTGGTCATTGTTGGTCACCAACCTGCACTGGGGCGTTTGGCCGCTCTTTTGCTGTTTGGAGAAGAACAGGACCTTACCATTCGCAAGGGCGCGATTTGGTGGTTGACCAACCGCCGCCGCGGTGACGGTGCCGAGGAGCGCGATGCGCCGCCAGTGGTTCTGCGAGCGGTGATCTGCCCGGACTTTCTGTAGCGACACCGGTCGTGGGGTGGCCCACGCATCGACGTCATCGCCAGCACTTATGACGCCAGTGGCAGTGTCAGCTGTGCGTCCAAAGTTGGTGAACTCGCGACCGGTGTTTCCTGAGTACGCAGCCATGCTTCGATGTCGAGCCAGGTCACAATCTTGAGTTCCCCTTCAACGGTTTCAACTAACGCCGAGAGACTCTCCACCCAGTCGCCGTCGTTACAGTAGGTGATGCCGTCGATGTCGCGAATCTCGGGCCGATGAATGTGACCGCACACTACGCCATCCAACCCCCGCTTCTTCGCCTCCCGCGCAACCGCCTCTTCAAAGGCATTGATATAACTCACCGCGTTCTTGACGCGGTGCTTGAGGTACTGCGAAAGCGACCAGTAGGGTAATCCTAAACCACGGCGGATTCGATTCAGCCCCCGATTCATCTCAAGCGAGATCCCGTATAGCATGTCGCCCAGATGGGCAAGCCATTTGGCGCACTGAACGACCGCGTCAAACTGGTCGCCGTGGATGATTAACAAGCGCTTGCCAGCAGCCGTCTTGTGGATCGCTTCGTCGACAATTTCGATGTCACCGAACGCCAGCCCGAGGAAGTGGCGGGCAAACTCGTCGTGATTGCCCGCGACGTAGGTTACCTTGGTGCCTTTGCGGGCTTTGCGCAGAATTTTCTGGACGACGTCGTTGTGAAAGCGGTGCCAATACCAGCGACGCGCCAACTGCCAGCCGTCGATGATGTCGCCGACCAGGTACAGCTCGCGCGACTCCGTATGTTTGAGGAATTCCAGTAGTAACTCTGCCTGGCAACCGGTGGTGCCCAAATGAATGTCTGAAATCCAGATCGTCCGGAAGTGCAGTTTGTGTTTTGTGTCGGACGCGCTCTCCTGCTCGGCCGGGTGTCGAGGAGGGTTTTGCGGTGGCGCATTCTCTGGTTCGCGATCAGGTCCAGCGTTCTGTGGGATGCCGTCAAACACGGTAGCCTCTCTGGTGAACTATTGGACGCATGCTAGCGAGCGAACACTCACAATTCGTGACGCCAATACGTCAGGGGCATGACATAGAGGATGTGTTGAGAAGAATGCTGAAAGAAGAACGAAAAAAGCGCGAAAAATAGTTTCGAATGACAGTTTTGTGTCAACGCTTGGTAGCTACAATGCGTCTCGTTTGTTTTTTCGCCCTATATTGATTGGTAACGTTATGAACAATATCAAGAAAGCCGCTAAGTACGTCGCGACCAACCCGAACACTGACGATGCGAAAGCGCTTTTGGCGCTCGCGATTGCGCTCGAGACCAACGCCCCGTACAAAATGCATCTGCTCTATGAGTTGGAGCGTGAACATTTCAAGCTCGCACTTGGGCTCATCGAAGACTGGCGACTTGACCGACATTACTTGTCCAAGCTGCGCTTGCTCGACCATGCGGAAATAAACCAAGTCCCCGAGTTTCAGTAAGAACGTTTCCCCGCGCTGACGCGCGAAGCCCCACCGTATGTCGGCTCCGCGCGTTTCATTGATTCGACGATTCGATGCGTTGACTTGCGCGACTCAATCGTTGTTCGTGGCGAATACTGCCGTGAACGGGGAGGAGGCGTGGAATGTGCAGGCTAGGCCGCCTGCTCCGCGCCCAAGAAGTGACGAGCGTAAATGTTTGACATGCGCGTGATGGGCAGCAGCACAAACAGATCCGCCGTGTTGAAGTCTGCATCCCAAGCTGGAGCCCCGCCAATCCACGCGCCCAGCCGGCTGTATCCTTTAATGAGTGCCGGAACCCGCGCGCGCGACATCGGTATCACACGATTGCCAGAGGCGCCATCGGCGTCTGGCGAGCCCATCGGGTAAGGGTTCTTTGGAAACACACGGTATTCCATCGGTGCCAGATTGGTTGCGGCGACTTCTTCATAAACGGCGATCGCATTCGCATGGCCGTCACTGAGTGGAATGCTGGCGCAGCCGATTACATACTCGTAGTTGTTCTCCACCATGAACCGGGCCAGACCCGACCAAAGCAACATGATCACTGAGCCGGTGCGGAAGTCCGGGTGAATGCAGGCGCGACCAACTTCGGCCGTCGTCGGGCGAATGTGATCGAGTCTGGATAGATCGAATTCGCTATCCGAATAGAATGCGCCGCGCTGGATGGCCGTCTCCGGCCGCATGATCCGATAGCAGCCGACCACCATGCCGCTCGCCAGATCACGAACCAGCAGGTGTTCACAGTCAGCGTCGTACTGGTCGACATCGCGCTCGGTCTGTAGCGCGTTTTGGGCGGCTGCCGCGCCCATCTCTTCAAAGAAAACCTGATAGCGAAGGTGTTGTGCCTCACGCACTTCGTCTGCGGTTCGGGCGAGCGAGACCTGATAGCGGTTTTTCTTCTTGCTGGTGTCGAGATTCGGTTGCAGGTTGAGCATGTTGCCTCCGGCGTCATGTACTGGAGGCAGATTACGAAGGCGACGTTTCGCTGATGTTGCATTTCGGTGATGATTACGTGACAGCGGTGTAGACGTACGAAAAATCGACGTACGAAAAATCGACGCACGAAAAAAAACGGCGAACACATGTTCGCCGTTTGGAATCACCACCTTGGAGACCAGACCTGCTTGCACACAAGCTGGAGGGTGGGGAGGAGGCCGTCTGAAACGAATATGCCGGGCTGGTGTGACACGCCCATGACAGCGCTTGGGCGCGAGAGGTGGAAAACGGTGAAAAAAAATGGGAAATGCAACTGCGCTGGTGTTGGACGGCGGCTGAATTAGAATGCACACAGAGTCGTATTCAGTCGGGTAAATCGCGGTTGGCAGGCGCCCTCACAGACCAGATGTCAAAACAACTATTCCGCCAAGAGGCGATCGACGCACAAAGGGAGAAGTTCTTCGGTGAGGCTACCGACGCGCGCCCTTTGCCGATGTGGGTATTCACCGCACTGGCAGCCGGGGTCGCCTTTCTTGTCATCTCTGTTGGCATTTGGGGGCAATACACACGTCGCGAACGCGTTGAGGGGTTTTTGGCCTCGGACATCGGTGCGGCAAGAGTTTCTTTCAGCGACGCCGGCCGTATCGCGGAACTGATGATCAAAGAAGGTGGCATCGTCAGCAAAGGCATGCCGATGGCGCGGGTATCGTTCGAGAGGGCGACCGGCCAGACCAAATCAACCGCCGCGGTAATCGCGGGCGAGCTGGAACAACGCCGTGATTCGCTGGAACGCGAACAGGGGCAGATCCGGGAACTGGGGGTGCAACAGGTGACGCAGCTCCGGCGGCGCGCGGCGGATCTGCAAAATGAGATTGCCCAACTCGACCGTGAGAGTCGGTTGCAAGAGCAGCGCCTCGCCTCGGCACGAGAGCAGGCGAAGAAATTCGAGGACCTCGGCCGGGAGAAGTTCGCCTCCGAAATCATGGTGCGGCAAAAGCGCGATGACGTGACCGACCAAGAGTTGAAGGTGCAGTCGCTGAAGCGCGCACGGGCGACGCTGGAGCGTGATCTCGCGGCGGCAAAGTTGGACGAGCCGGCGGCCGAACTTCGCACCCGCGCGCAGGCCGACCAGCTATCCCGCCAAATCTCCGAGCTCCAGCAAACGCTGGTTCAGGAGGACGCCAAACGAGAGTCACTAATCTTGGCGCCGATTGACGGCATCGCGACCAACATTGCCGTCAGCGCCGGGCAGTCGGTGGCGGCGGACGCCAGCTTCGCGACCATCCTGCCGAAGGGCAGCGTGCTGCGCGCCGAACTGCTGGTGCCGACCCGTGCGATAGGTTTCATCAGCAAAGGTCGCGAGGTGGTGTTGCGCTATGAGGCGTTCCCGTATCAGCGCTTCGGGCAATATCGGGGCGTGGTAGACGACATCAGCCAGACTGTGTGGTCGCCGGGTGAGAAAGTTGGCCCGTTGGCGATCAAAGAGCCGGTCTATCGGGTGATTGTGACGCTGGATAAACAGATCGTCATGGCGGGCACGCAAGAGGTGCCGCTCAAATCCGGCATGCTCGTAAACGCCGACATTCTTCTCGAAAAGCGCACATTGCTCGAATGGTTATTTGAGCCGGTGATGCAGCTGCGCGGGAGATTCTGATGGCGATCGGCATCTTTTCGGCGTTAAGGCGTCGCGTTCCGATTATTTTGCAGTCGGAGGCACCTGAGTGTGGTATTGCCTGCGTGGCCATGGTGGCCAGTTTTCACGGCCACCAAACCGATCTGTTAGCGATGCGCACCCGCCTGTCGCCATCGCTCAAAGGCATTACGCTAAAGCAGGTCAGCTACGTCGCCGAGACGATGGGCCTCGCGTCGCGCGGTGTGAAGGCCGACATGCCGGCGCTTGGCAAGCTGCAATTGCCGGCGGTACTGCACTGGGACATGAATCACTTCGTGGTGCTGACCGAAGTGACGGCGAAAACCATCACCGTGCACGACCCGGCACGCGGCGTGCGCAAAATGACCTTCGCGCAAGCCGGCAAACACTACACCGGTGTGGCGATGGAATTCACGCCGACGCCG
>Ga0209490_10001334_pt1 | contig 24029 bp, 28 predicted proteins | sample MAT06_FD_187209 | JGI IMG/M metagenome (GOLD analysis project Ga0209490, IMG submission 187209) | Freshwater microbial communities from Lake Fryxell liftoff mats and glacier meltwater in Antarctica - MAT-06 (SPAdes) (version 2) | ecosystem: Environmental > Aquatic > Freshwater > Ice > Liftoff... | reverse complement strand
AACGCGCGAACTCGCTGCTCAAGACCACCTACAAGGTGCTCCGCCACTACCGCGGCTGCCCCTGGCGGATCGGCACCGTCGTCGCCGCCGCACTGGCCCTACTCCACCACGAGCACAACCGAACCACGTGACCACCAGCGCCTGATCACGCAGCGCGACAACCAGTTACGCGGACAGCCTCACTGAACGCCAGCTACTCGAAGACCTACTTGCTTGAATTCAACCGCTTGGCAGTCACGTGCATTTCCTCTTGCAACTCGACGGGAACCTGCCCTAGAAGCCGCTTAGTTAGCAGCGTTCGAGCCAAAACCTCCACGCTCCTTAGTGATACGTCCGGCACGTCAGCAGACTCGCCGTGCACAAGCTCGCCTCGCAAGCGCCACAGCGTTCCGACGAGCTTTCCCCAATAGCCCTGATCATTGCCGAAAATCTTGCCCAGACGCCTCCTTACAGGACTTGGGTCCGGTGTCTTCATCTCAAGACTTTCTACCACTACCCACCAGCTGATGTACCGGACTACGCGGTCCGGCTCAGCGTCAGCGCGCCAATACCATAGACTCGCCAACCCCAAGCGCTTGCGCTCCGCTGCCGACAACTTCTGCTCGGCCTCCAATAGCGACGATAGCTCCTCCGTCACATCCGATACTTTCAACTGCCGGATCGAAGCCTGCGACTCAATAGTGAAGAGCCCGGAGTAGTCGCGCCTGTTCCAATGGCCATCTGAAAAGATCTCGCCGACTTCTTCCGTCAAAGGCATTGCAAGAAGCCTAGTAGGGCTTTGTTAGGTGTGTCGTTGCGGCTGATCTGTCCCTCCGTGTGATCTTCTTTCGTCTGTGACTCCGGAGGAGATGGAGCAGGTCAGGCCGCGTCTGGTGGCGTTCGCCGGTGAGATGCTCGGCGGGCTGGCCCGGTCGGACCAGCGGGCCAAGGGTGAGTTGTATGTGCGCGGGTTGATGCTGGACGGGAAGCGGAAATCGATGCAGCCGATGGCCGCCCGGCTCGGTGTCGATCATCAGCAGTTGCAGCAGTTCGTGACGTCCTCGACCTGGGATCATGTCGAGGTCCGGAAACGGCTGGCCCGGTGGGCGGAATCGTTCATCGAGCCGCGGGCGTACGTGATCGACGACACCGGTTTCCCGAAGGACGGGTCTGAGTCGCCGGGAGTGGCTCGGATGTACTCCGGGTCGCTGGGGAAGGTCGGGAACTGCCAGATCGGGGTCAGCGTGCACGCGGTGACCGATTGGGCATCCGCGGTGATCGACTGGCGACTGTTCCTTCCCCGGTCCTGGGACGATACCGTCGCGGACCCCGAGGAGTCGCCCGAGGTCCGACGTCGCCGGGCGCGCAGCGGAATCCCGGTAGAGGTGGGGCACCGGGAGAAATGGCGCCAAGCCCTGGACATGCTCGACGAGATCCTCGGCGACGAACACGGCGACGAACACGGCGGGTGGGGGCTGACCGATCGGCCGGTCGTCGCGGACGCCGGCTACGGCGACGTCACCGAGTTCCGGTTGGGTCTCACCGGACGTGGCCTGTCCTACGTGCTCGCCGCGAAGGCCACCACCAGCGCCTACCCGGCCGACACCGCACCGACCGCACCGCCCTACACCGGCCGCGGCCGAGCACCGGTGCCGCGCTACCGCAACGCCCCGACCAACCTCGCCGCGCTCGCGATCGCCGCGGGCCGCGGCCGGTTGCGGCGAATCACCTGGCGTCACGGTTCCCGCAAGAACACGCGCAACCCGACCGCGGCGATGACATCACGCTTCGCCGCGTTACGGATCCGCCCCGCCAACCACCACATCCCCCGCGACCCCGACGGGACGCTACCCGAATGCTGGCTGATCGCCGAATGGCCAGCCGGGGAACCCGAACCCACCGACTACTGGCTCTCCACGCTGCCCGCCGACACTCCACTACGGGAACTGGTAGGGCTCGCGAAGATCCGCTGGCGAATCGAGCACGACTACCGCGAACTCAAAGACGGACTCGGACTCGACCACTTCGAAGGCCGCAGCTACCTTGGATGGCACCGTCACGTCACCCTCACCGCGGTCGCCCAAGCATTCTGCACATTACTGAGGTACGACCCAAAAGCCCCTGCGCCGGCCTGACTCTCTACGCCGTCCTCCGCGAACTCCAGACCCTCCTGGCCATCTGGACCGGCGCCTGCCACACCTGCCAACGCCCCTACCTGCACCCAACCTAACAAAGCCCTACTAGGAAGCCGTCGAGTTGGTCCGGCCGCACTGTCAACCGTAGTAGCGGTGCCGTCACAACTGGTACCGAGGGCAGGCTCATGGGCGCACTGTAGGGAAGTGCCTTCGACGATCACCTGGCCAGGAGCCGTCCGAATCGAACCGCGTTCCTGCTGCACGAGGGGCCCGGCCTTCCCGAGGGCATCGGGCTCGTCGAGAACGCGGCCTCTGCATCCTCCATCGCCCCAGTGGGGCAGCCGTGGGACGAGGTCGACGCGGGTCCGGGGCGGGGCACGACCTACATCATCGACCTGGAGAAGGAGAGCTCCTCCAACTTCGACGACGTGGGGCACTACCTGCTGCACGGGGTCCGGCTGCCCGACCTCGCCGGGCACGCCGAGGGCGGAGCGGGCGACGACGATCCGATCGCGGCGCTGGAACTGGGCGAGTCCCTCGAGGAGCAGGTGCGCCGTGCGCTCGGCCGGGTCGACGGGGCCCATGCCGTGTCCTCTCGTTGCGACGATGACAGCAACGTCTTCGTCTTCGACGACTTGTGGGCTGCTGCGTACCCCGATCTGGCGGAATCGCTCCTGCACTACGTGGCGAGCTGGGACCCGTTCGAGGACGTCGACGACTGACGGCCTCCCATGCCGGGCGGCGACCGTTTGCAGCTTGAGCGTCCAGCACAGATCGCCCACCTACGGTCACCGGCGAAGCATCCGCATGTCGAGGTGCGCATCCTCCCGTTCTCGGCCGGCCTGGTCCCGTACCGGGGGATCTGCGCCCTGCTCAATTCCGCCGACGAGGAGGACCCACCGGTCGCCCATGTGGATATGCCGCTCAGTTCGGGCTACCTCGAGCGTCACGAGGATCGCGCGGAGTACGTACGTCTTCGACCTCATCGCGTCCAGGTCGATCTCGATCAGTGATTGGAGTCCAGGATGAGCGACACCCCGTGGATCAAGGCGTCCCGCAGCAGCGACACGGGCGGAGGCTGCGTCGAGCAGCGCCGCCACGAAGGCATGGTCGAGGTCCGCGACACCAAGGACAGCGGCGCCGGCCCGACGCTCCGGTTCACCGACGCCGAGTTCGCGGCGTGGCTCGACGGCGCCAAGCGCGGCGAGTTCGACCACCTGGTGACGGGCGGCTGACGGCGCGGGGCGTCGGTCGAGCGGTCCGTCCACCACGCGTCGGGACGCGCGCCCATGCGGTCCGCATCCGTGAGCGGACGCCGATCGCGCATCCCCACCCGGGGCGCGACGAGCCGACGCGCTCCCCAGCTGGGCGGACGCGTTCCACGCGGTCGCGACGGACCGCGGCATCGCGGCCGGACGGCGCACGTACCGCAGCATCCGACCCGGACGGCACGACGAGCCGTGCCGGCCTGCCACACTCTGACGTGGCCGAGGACCGACCGAGCGGATGGCGGCGCGCGGAACGCATGCTCCTCGTGGAGGAGCTGCGGGGCGACGGGTGCTGGTGGCTCGTCCTGCGCTCCCCGGTGTTCGTCCGGGCCGGCGAGCGCTACCGCACCGAACCGGGCGGGCTCGGGATCGAGCACGCCGACGGACGCCGCACCGCCCACCCGGGCGGGTGGGAGACGCGCCTGATGCTTTGAACGCCGGTGCCGGCGGGAGGCGGGCGCGGTGTCGGGTCGACATCCGGTCGTGCCGGTGTTCCGTCGGGCCGCACCTCGACGTCCCGCGGCAGCGTGCGGCGGTACGTGCTCGGCCCGGACACCCCGACCCGCCGGGCCGGTGTTCGACGTCGTCGCCCCGGCGATCGCGCTCCGGTTCGGCGCGCTCACCGCCGCGTACCGCGTCCGGCTGCTCGACCGCGTCCTGGGCCTCGACGCGCTCCCCGGCCGCGGCGGACCAGGACGCTGAGCGAGAGGAGGTCGGCGGACGCACGGCAGATCGCCGGCGGTCCGGGCGAACCCCGCGGCCCCGCCGTCCGTGTTCCGATGTGTGATCGTGCTCAACGGTGGGCCGCCACCTCGTGGAGGCGGGGAGGGGGGCGTGGCAGGTGCGCGGGAGTGTAGCGTCGGACCCGGCTCCGTGCGCAGATCTCCCCTGCGCGCAGCGGTGCCCTGGCAGGATCCCCACCTCATGAGGACGTGCTGTGCACAGCGCTGAGAACGGGAAGACCGCGGACGCGGGGCAGCGGCTGGTCGGGAACCGCTACCTGGTCCACGAGGCGATCGGGCGCGGCGGGTACGGCGTCGTCTGGCGCGGGCACGACACGCTCCTCGGACGCGAGGTCGCCCTGAAGGAGATCCGTTTCCTCGCGGCGCTGTCGAGCACCCGGGCGGGCAAGGCGCGTTCCCGGATGCTGCAGGAGGCGCGGGCGTCGGCGGTGGTGACCAACGCCCACGCCATCACCGTCTACGACATCATCCAGGAGCAGGACGACGGCGACCTCCACATCGTCATGGAGCTGCTGGACGGCCGCACCCTCACCCAGTTGGTCGAGGAGGAGGGCTCCCTGTCCCCGCAGCGGGCGGCGACCATCGGCCTGCAGGTGCTGGACGCCCTGGAGGCGGCGCACGCCAAGGGCGTTGTCCACCGGGACGTCAAGCCCGGGAACGTCATGGTGATGGCGGGGGACCACGCCAAGCTCGGCGACTTCGGCCTGGCGTCCCTGGCCGGCGACAGCGACCTGACCATGACGGGCGAGGTCGTGGGCACCCCGGCGTACATGGCGCCCGAGCAGGCCTCCGGCGAGGACGCCGGCCCGCCGGCGGACCTCTGGGGGCTGGGCGCGACCCTCTACTTCGCCGTCGAGGGGATCGCGCCGTTCGGCGGCGGGTCGTCGATGTCGACCATGCTCGCCGTCGTCAACGCACCGCCGCGCCCCGCCGCGCGGGCCGGCGCCCTGGGCGCGGTGCTCGACGGGCTGCTGGCCAAGTACCCGGAGGAGCGGCCGGGCCCGGACGAGCTGCGGGAGTTCCTGGCCGAGGTGGCGGTCGGGGACGGGGCCGAGGAGCCCGCCCGTGCGCCGGCGCGGAGGTCCGCGCCGGCGCACACGTCCGGACCGGGACACACGCCCGCACCGGCGCACGCATCCGGACCGGCGCACACGTCCGGACCGGGACCCGCGTCCGGCCCGGCGCACGCGTCCGGCCCGGCGCACACGTCCGGACCGATGAGCCTGTTCGGATCGGCGCGCTCGTCGGGACCGGCGCACGAGCCGCCCGCCGCGGACATGACGGCGCCCACGGTCCGGACGGCGCACGTCGCGGGTCGCCCTCGGCGCCGGCGCCGGGGCCGGTGGGGCATCGCCCTGGTGGTGGCCCTGCTGCCCCTCGCCGCCGTGCTGTGGGTGGTACTCGCACCGGTCCTGGACGCGCCCGACACCGGCGGGCAGCAGTCGATCGTCGGTGCCGCCCGGCCGAACGCCGTGGCCGCGGCCCCGACCACGGCGGCGCCCACGACGACGCCGGCACCGACCTCGACGGCGCCCACCACGGCGACGCCGGTGGAGGACGCGGCGGCCGCGGTGGAGGACGCGGCGACCACGGCCGGAACCGCTCCGGACCCGGCCCGGGACGACGACCGCCAGGCGGCGCCGCGCGGTCCGGTCGCGCCCGCCCCGCCGCGGTTCGAGGTGGAGGCGCGCACGGCGACGGGTCAGGGCAACACCGCACGCCTCCCCTTCGGGGCGGGCACCATCGAGCTCACGACCCAGGTCGTCGACGACCGCGGCGAGGTGGTGGCCGGGATGAAGATGTCGAGGTTCCGGGCCTGGGACGGCGTCCGCGTGACGGAAGCGCTGTCGCCGCAGCTCGAACCCTTCGACGACCCCGCCCGAGGGGTTACCTTCGTCGGTCTGGACGGCCCGGTGGTGGACGGGGCGGTTCGAGGCGGGCGGAGCCACACCAGTCGTGCCGTGGCGGTCTTCCGGGCCTGCGGGGAGGCCGGCAACTGCCGGGACCTGCGCGCGCTCGTGGAGATCGTCGCCTTCGGAGACGGCACCTTCGACACGCGCCGCGGCCCCGTCTGAGCGCTGTCCCGACCCCACGGGAATGGGGTCGTTCACCCCTCACGGCGATCGATCTCGTGACGCACGATGACAGGCGACCCCCTCGGTGGGATGTTCCTTGTCGCGCTCGTGTCGAAGCTGCGCGACCTCCCGTCGTTCCGCGCGACGCTGCGGGGCTTCCGGGTGGTGCCGCGGCGCCTCGAGTGGCCGGTGGCGTCCGCCGTGCTCGGAGCGGAGGCCGCGGTCGTCCTCCTGGTCGTCGCGCGCCCTTCCGCCGCGGTGGGGCTGGCGGTCGCGGTCGCGCTCCTGGTCGCCTTCGCGGCTGGTATGGCGCGCGTCGTCGCCCGCGGCGACCGGGTGCCGTGCGGCTGCTTCGGCAGGTCCAGCGCCCCGATCAGCCGCGCCCACGTCGGGCGCAACGCGCTGCTCGCGGCCGCGAGCGCGGCCGGCCTTGTCGCCGGGCTCACCTCCGCGGCGGAACCGCTCGACGGCCCGGTGCTGCTGGTCGCGGCCTGGCTGACCAGCCTGCGCTCCGCGCGTACCCGCCGCTCCTACGCCACCGACCTGCTCAACTGGCAGACCTGGCTGACCCACCGCGGCACGCACATCCTCGCCGCCGCCCGGGTCCAGGTCGACATGTGGGTACGCGCCCAACAAGGCGCCGGCGCCGGAGACACCACGGTGCGGCGGCGGCTGTCCGGGGTCGGGTCGTTCTACCGCTACTGCCTCACCCACGACCTCGTGACCACCGACCCCACCGTGGGGGTGGCGCGCCCGCGGGTGGGGCCGGGCGCTGCCCGGACCCGGCCGCGCTCGGAGAGGCACCACGCGGGATGCCGCGTCGGCACCGTGGATGGCACCGAATATCGGTCGACCGTCCGCGTGACACGTCGCGTGACACGAACTGCTGGCGTCCGGCGGGTTCAGCGAGGCTGCCGAGCCTGGTTGCGTTGTTGTCGATGCTGGTAGAGGTGCTGGTGTACGCTGGGCGCGAGCTTTGCACCCGAGCGGTCGCAGGTTCGAACCCTGCCGCGCCCACCGGTCCGTCCAGCGTCGTCACGGCCCACTTCGCTTCCCACGGCGACGCCGCAGAGGGGCCTCCGCTCGTGTCACGGTCCGGTCCCCACGCTCTGTGCCGCGAAGGCACGTGACGTACATCACTGGAGCTGCAGTATGCCGATCTGCACATCGAAGGGGCCAGGCCCTGACCGGCCGGTGGGCCGCCCCGGTCACCGATACGCCCCGCGACTTCCGTGAGGGCGAGATCTGCCATCGTCCGATTCGGGAGCGGGCAATGCGCCAATCGAGTGAAGATGAAGATGCAGGTGACTCACCTGCTTCGGACGGGTCCGGTCTGGCTAATCTTCGATCGAAAGCCGCCACGAAGCTCGGTCACCTGTCCCAGACCTTGGTGAAATATCTGTCAGAGAATCACCAGAGTATGGGGCGTTCGCTGTGCGACGATTCGGCGGAATGGCGCCAATGTGGGTCGACCTGGCTGATCGCCGCACGTCAGCGCGAGGTGGCGCACGCCCGGGGCGGCATTCAGCTGCTCCCGGACAGTTCTGAACCGCTGGCAGTAATTGCGTATCGGCGCGGTCCGGCGTGCATGACATGCGGCGGAGAACCTCAGGCTGGAGACAATGACGGACATCCTCGCTGCCCGCGGCGTCGTGGTCGAGGGTGGAACCGATCCCGCTCCCGGCACCCCCGGCCGACGTGGCGAAGATCCAGCAGCGGCTCGACACTTGCCAGTGGTTGATCCCGCCGTTCACCGGCGGGATCTCGGTCCTGACCGCGTTGGCCGGGGATTCGCCGCGCGACCACGTCGCGCGACAACCTGAGGGGGAGCTCTTCCATGAGCGGCAACGCCGTCTTCCACTACACTGACACAATGATCCTGTCGGTCTGCGGGGTCGACGCGCCCCGCGTCATCACCTCCGACGAGTTCGACGTCCGGCTGGCAGATACCTACGAGCGGGTCCGCCTACGACCGGGGCTGCTGCAGGGCCTGGCCGGTATAACCGAGCGAAGATGGTGGCCCCTGGACGTCAGTTTCTCCGACGCCGCCGCGATGGCCGGGGCGAAGGCGTTGGCCGAGGCAGGCATCGACCCGGCCCGGGTCGGGCTGCTCATCGACACCTCGGTGGCCCGGGCGCACCTCGAACCGTCCGCGGCGGTCGCGGTGCACCATGCGCTGGGCCTGCCCACCGACTGCATCAACTTCGACCTCGCCAACGCCTGCCTGGGGTTTCTCAACGGCATGCAGTTGGCCGCCACCATGATCGACGCCGGGCGGATCGACTACGCGTTGGTCGTCGATGGGGAGGGCACCCGCCATACCCACGAGATGACGCTGGAGCGGCTCGCCCGCCCGGAGACCACCCGCGAGGACGTGCTCGCCCAGTTCGCGACGCTCACCCTCGGCTCCGGCGCGGCCGCAATGGTCCTGGGCCGAGCCGATGCGCATCCCGACGGTCACCGTTTCCTCGGCGGGGTGATGCGCTCGGCCACCGAGCATCACGAGCTGTGCATCGGTGACCTGGAGTCCATGCGTACCGACGCCAAAGGTCTCCTCGACGCCGGCGTCGCTCTCGGGCAGGCCGTGTGGGCCGACGCCCGCGACGAGTTCGAGTGGGCGGACATGGACTGCTACATCGCGCACCAGGTGTCGCAGGTCCACACTCGCGCCATGTGCCGCGCGCTGGATCTCGACGTCGATCGGGTGCCGCTGACGTTCCCGACGCGGGGCAACATGGGCCCAGCCGCGGTGCCGTTCACCCTCGCGGCGCAGGCCGACCGGCTCGATACCGGGGACCGGGTGCTGTTGGTGGGCGTCGGTTCCGGGCTCAACGCCTGCTTCGCGGAGGTGGTGTGGTGAGCACGCCCACCGCCACGCTGCCGCCCACCCTGCCCGGGCTCGACCCCTCCTGGTCGCGGCTGGTCACCGCAGTCGACGCCGACGGCGTCTCCCGGACGTGGCACCTGCTCGACAACGGTGTCGAGCCGACGGCGGGCACGATGTTCTGTGTCCATGGCAACCCGACCTGGTCGTATCTGTGGCGCCGGTTCATCGCCGAGGCACCGGTCGGATGGCGCGTTGTCGCGGTCGACCAGCTCGGCATGGGCTACTCCGACCGGACGGCGCAGGCCCGTACGCTCGCCCAGCGGGTCGACGACCTGGGCATCGTGAGCGACGCGCTGGGCGTGACGGGCCCGGGGGCGACCGGCGCGGTCGTGTCGGTCGGGCACGACTGGGGCGGACCGATCTCGCTGGGCTGGGCGCTCGCGCACCACGACCAACTGCGCGGGGTGGTGCTGGGCAACACCGGCGTGCACCAACCCGAGGACTCGGCCGCACCCACCCTGATCCGCCTGGCCCGCACACCGGCCCTGCGTACCACGGTGTGCGAGGCCACCCCGATCTTCGTCCGGGCCACGAGCGCGCTGTCGCGCCCGGCGCTTGATGTCGGGGTGCGCGACGCGCTCGCGGCGCCCTACCGGACCGCGCGACGCAGGCGGGCCATCGGCGAGTTCGTCGCAGACATCCCGCTCGAACCCGGACACCGCAGCGCCGTGACCCTCGACGGTCTGAAGGCCGGGCTGAACCAGCTCGCGGACGTTCCCGTTCTGGCCCTGTGGGGACCGCGCGACCCGGTGTTCTCCGACCGGTACCTGCGCGATCTGCTCACCCGGGTACCGCACGCCCAGGTGCACCGCTACGAGACCGCCTCGCACCTGGTGACCGAGGACGCCCCGCAGACCGCCCGACACACCTGGACATGGATCGGACAACTGCGGTCACCCGGCCGAAGCGACCCGCCGACCGCGGACTCGGCGCACCGGCCTGTGTGGGCGGCACTGGAAGCGCGCTCCGACGACCCGGCAGCCGCGATCGTCGACGGGCAGCGCACCGTGTCCTTCGCTCTCCTCGTCCGCCGCGTACGGGACCTGGCAGCTGGGCTCGCCGCGCACGGTGTGCGCCCCGGGGACCGGGTCGCTCTGCTGGTGCCACCGGGCGCCGATCTGACCGCCGCGGTGTACGCATGCTGGCGGGCCGGAGCGGTCATCGTGGTCGCCGATGCCGGACTGGGACCCAGCGGAATGGCCCGCGCGCTGCGCGGCGCCGCACCTGCCTACGTCATCGGAGTTCCGCGCGGCCTGGCCATGGCCCGTGCCCTCGGTGTACCCGGGCAACGGATCAGCGCCGGACCGGTATCCGCCCTGACCCGCCGGCTGTTGGGCGCCCGGATCGGCCTGGCCGACCTCGCCCGCCTCGGCCACGGCGTTCCGACGCCTGCGCATCCCCACGCCTATTCCGAATGCGCGGTGGTGTTCACCTCCGGCGCCACCGGCCCGCCCAAGGGGGTGGTGTACCGGCACCGCCAGGTCCGGGCACAGCTCGACGCCCTCACCGACGCGTTAGGCCTGACGGCCGACGACCGCCTCGTCGCCGCGTTCCCGCCGTTCGCGCTGTATGGGCCCGCGCTCGGTATCGCCTCGGCCGTGCCCGACATCAGCGGTCCCGGCCGGCTGACCGCCGCAGCGCTGGAGCAGGCGGCCGCAGCCGTCGACGCCACGGTGGTGTTCGCCTCGGTCGCCGCCCTGCGCGGGATCATCGCCACCGCGCCGGTCACCCCGTCGCCCGCACTCGGGCGGATCCGTCTCGTCGTGTCCGCCGGAGCACCCGTTCCCGCCGACCTGCTCCACTCGTTGCGGAAAGTGCTGCCCAAAGCGGAGGCCCACACCCCCTACGGCATGACGGAGGTACTGCCCGTCACCGACATCACCCTCGCCGGGATCGACGACGCCGGGCCGGGGAACGGGGTGTGCGTGGGCCACCCGCTCGCCGCGGTGCGGGTACGCATCAGCCCGCTGTCGCACGACGGCGCCGCGCACGGCCCTCTCACCGAGGCCGCCGGCGTCACCGGCGAGGTGTGCGTACAGGCAGCGCATGTGAAGGATCGCTACGACCAACTCTGGGCCACCGAACAGGCCAGTGCACGCACCCCCGGCTGGCACCGCTCCGGCGACGTCGGCCACCTCGACGGTTCCGGACGGCTCTGGGTGGAAGGACGGCTCAGTCATGTCGTGACGACCGCGTCCGGACCGGTGACGCCGGTCGGGATCGAGCAACGGGTCCAGGCGGTCGATGGGGTGGTGGCGGCCGCGCTGGTCGGCGTCGGACCGGTTGGCGGCCAGGTGCTCGCCGTCGTGGTGGAACTCGCCGAGCCGGTGACCGGTGTGCTGGTTCCGCCCGCAGTGGCCGCTGCGGTGCGGGCCGCGGCCGGGGTCGACGTCGCCGCGGTGCTGGTCACACCCGCGCTGCCGGTCGACATCCGGCACGCCTCGAAGGTCGACCGGACACGGGTCGCCCGTTGGGCGGAAAGGGTTCTGGCCGGGCAGCGGGCCGGGCGGCGCCCGTGAGCGCACTCAAGGTCCTGGTCACCGGATCGAGCGGGATGCTCGGAGGCGCGGTGGCCGATGCGCTGGCGGCTCGTGGCGACGACGTGACGGTGCTGCAGCGCCGCCCGTCCGCACGGGGGCACCGAGAGGTGCTCGCCGACATCGCGGACCGGTTGGCTGTCGCCGCAGCGGTCGCGGGACAGGACGCGGTGATCCACTTGGCCGCGAAGGTCGATGTCACCGGCCGCTGGGCGGACTTCGCGCGGACCAACATCGACGGCACGGCCGCTGTGGTGGCGGCATGCCACACCGCCGGCGTGGGACGGCTCGTCCACGTCTCGTCGCCGTCGGTGGCGCACGCGGGCGCGTCGTTGGTCGGGGCGGGGGCGGACCCGGCCGACCCCGCTCGCGCCCGGGGCCACTACGCCCGCAGCAAAGCCGCCGCCGAGCTCGTCGCACTGGGCGCGGCCGGACGGGGACAGCCGGCCGTCGTCGCGATCCGCCCGCACCTGGTCTGGGGGCCCGGTGACACCCAACTGGTCGGGCGCATCGTGGCCCGCGCCCGAGCCGGACGGTTGATGGGCGTCGGATCAGGGGCCGCGCTGATGGACACCACCTATGTCACCAACGCCGCCGACGCACTGCTGGCTGCACTTGACCGGTGCGAACCGCTCGACGGCCGCGCGCTGGTCGTGTCCAACGGGGAGCCGCGGCCCGTCTCCGAACTGCTGGCGTCGATGTGTGTCGCGGCCGGCGTCACACCACCCCGGCGATCGATACCCGTCGGGATGGCCGCGGCGGTCGGGACGGTCGCAGACCTGGCGTGGGCGGCGGTCCCCGCACTGCGCCGGGCCGGGGACCCGCCCATCACCCGATTCCTGGCCGGACAGCTCTCCACCGCGCACTGGTTCGACCAACGAGCCACCCGCCTCGCCCTCCAGTGGGTGCCGTGCATGAGCCTCGACGACGGTTTCGCCGCCTTGGCCGCGAACGTTGCCACAACCGCACTTCGCTGAGCAGTTCACAGCACGGAGTGACCGGATGGCATCCGACGTCGACGGGCAGCCGCTCGTCCGACCACCCCGGCTGCGCACCGGGCAGGAGGCGACGGCGAGCAGGTTGGAGCTGTTCTTCGACCTGGCCTACGTCCTGGTGGTGCTGGAGCTGGCCTCGACGTTCTCACGGGCACCGAGAGATTACATTCCTCGCGGATACTCCGATGCTGCTCGTGGCGGGCTCCTGCGACGGAGTTATTCCTGTCGATCATTCAATTGACGTGCATGCATTGTTGCCGCACAGCACTTGGGAGATCGTCGATTGCTGCGTACCTTCATTGCCTCAACTGGCGGCGCTCGAGCCGGCGTCGAGTCGTTACGGCGACACCTCCGGAACACTGCTGCCAGTGGCAGGTCGCCAATACACAGGTCCAGGTGGTCGACACCGAGGCTCGGCAGGCATCGTAGAGATCTTCAGCTCGCCTGCGCCCTGAGACTCGGCCGTTCGGAGGAAGTCCCGCAGGCAGACGCGGTTGTGACACACGGCATGGCTGAACGTTGCTACCGACCTTCATGCGCGGGTACTCACCCGACATCGGTCGCTCGACCGGTACCTCAAGATCCAACTCGAGAGGCAGTTCACACATGACTCAGTCCAATCGCGGAACGTCCGAAAAGGACACCCTGAACAAGTCTGGCGACAAGGGCGTTCAAGGCTCGGTCGGTGCGACAGGCGAGCAGGGTGACAAGGTCGTCAAGGGCTCGGTCGGTGCGGTCGGCGACAAGGGCGTCAAGGGTGCTGCCGGTACCGCTGGGGAAGGCGGCGACCGGGGCGACAAGGGGCCGCGAGGCGTGGCCGGGGCCGTCGGCGAGCAAGGCGACAAGGGCTCCAAGGGCGCCGCTGGGCCGGTAGGCGACCAGGGCGACAAGGGCGACAAGGGACTCAAGGGTGCGGTCGGGCCCGTCGGTGAGCGCGGCGAGCAGGGCGACAGTGGACTCAAGGGTGCAGTCGGACCTGTGGGGCTGCAGGGCGACAAGGGCCCCGAGGGCCTGACCGGTGAGCAGGGCCTGCGGGGTATCCCCGGGTCGACAGGGCGTCCCGGGGATCAGGGTGAGAAGGGGACCCCCGGGCCCGTCGGCGCGCGCGGTGAGGCTGGACTGCCTGGTACGCGCGGTGAGGCGGGAGTTCAGGGTCTACGCGGCGAGCAGGGCACCCGCGGCGTCGTCGGGGAGAAGGGGTTGCAGGGGCTGCGCGGTGAGTTGGGCCCGCGCGGCGAGAAGGGCCTGGTCGGCGGCCAGGGTCCCCGCGGTGTCATCGGGGAGACCGGAGAGCAGGGCGAGAAGGGCCAGCAGGGACTGCAGGGCAAACTCGGTGTCGAAGGAGTGCAGGGCATCGCTGGGCTGCAGGGTCCGCAGGGCGCTCAGGGCGCGGCCGGACGCTTCGGGCCGATCGGACTTCCCGGTGTCCAGGGACCGCGTGGCGCGGCCGGCCCGGTCGTACTGCACAAGCCGGATCCGGCTGTTCTGGTCGGCGATGTGCTCCGCGCGGCCGTGAACGTGACACCGCGATCCCTCATCGATCCCCGAACCAGTTTCCGGTACTGGACCACGTTGGCGTCGAAGCTGGTCCAACTGCCGAGCGGATTGGCCCTGCGCGCCATCCTTTCCACGGCCGAGGTGCCCTCGGTCCCGGCAGACCGATCGAACGTGCGCTCCATCGCATAGTCGCAGTTCCTGTGCTTGGTCCTGCAACGGCACAACGGCGTGTCGTGAGGCGCCGTGGGGGGCTGTCACCCGGACACCAGATGAGGCAGGCCGGCGCCTTGGTACGGCGATCGTGCTGGGTGGCGGAGGTGTCCTGGGTGCGGTTCGCCGTGCCGTCCCGGGGACCCCCTGGGACGGTGGCCCTTCGCCACCACCGATTCCGCGTTCTCTGCGCGAGGCAGGTGTCATGGCAACGGCCGGCGTCGCGAGTCGTGCGGACCGGGGTGGGGTATGCCTGCATCATCGACGGTGTGAGGGACATCGACGTGTTCTCGGTGAGGTGACCTCGACGGCAGGGGGTTGTTGTGGCCGGTGTTGCGGTTGGGCGCGGTGGGGACGGCGCAGAGCGAGCCGGTGAGGCCGAAACGGTTCGCAAGCGGTTCGAGACGATCCCGCTCGTCCTGCTGTCGATGGTCGGCCCGGATTGCCGGGTGGTTGCGGCGAACGCAGCGCTTCGGGCGTTCCTCGGTCGGGACGACGTCATCAGGTTCACGATCCACGAGCTGATGCCCGAGTACGAGGGCCAGCAGATGCTGGACCAGGTGCGGCGCAGAGGTCGGCCTCGTGCTCGGCGCCGGCCGGGGCGAGGTTGCTCAGGGCCGCGTGGCCCTGCTCGGCCAGGTGCAGGGCATGGTGCCGGCGATCCCGGGGGCTCCTGCGCCGCCTTGAGGATCCCCGCCGGATCGTCGACGAGCGCGACGATCCGGCTGGGATGGATGCCGAGTTGCTCGGCCACGGCTTGCTGGCTGCGTCCCGGCTCGGCGGCGATGGCGCGGAATCAGGCCGCTCTGGGGCGGGGTCAGCCCCAGCGGACCGATCCGTTCGGCGAACCGGCGGGCGGCTATGAACCCCATTGGGAGCTACGAGTGCGCGACGGCGAGCCACAGTGAGTCCGCACGGGCCTGCGGTCCTCGCGGCGACCCGCGTCCTTCTCGTGCTCGCGGCCGCGTCCTTCCTCGTCGGCGCGCTCCTGCACGCCGGCGTCGGGATCCCGGTGGGTCTCGCCACGCTCGCCGAGCCACAGATCCCGGCAGCGACGGTCGTCGAGGGAATCTGCGGGGTGGCGCTGTCGGTCGGCGCCTACGGGAAGATTGCCCGGCAGTCCTGGGGCTCGGGGGGCAGCGCGCGCCGCGGTCGGAGCCGGCCAGCGAATCGACTCGAACGACTCTCTGCACATCGTCATGCTGGTGCTGCTCCTGGCCGTTCTCTCGTTACTCCCGCGCACCGCCCGCAGCTGAGAGCAGGCTTGCCGACGGCCCTTCGGGCCCGTCGGCGCGGTGGACGTTCCATTCGTTCGACGCGCGACCGAGCTCGACGGCGTGGGCCAGCCGCAGGGTGGTGCTGAGCCACAGCAGGATGTCGTGTAGGCGCAGCCGGGTCGGCGTGTTGTCGCCGGTCAGCGAGGCCGTCGCGGCCCCCAATGCTGCGAGGGCCGTGCCGTTGGCGCGCAGTTCGCGCAGCACGACCGCCTCCACGCCGCTGTCGCCCTCCTCGACGTGGGGGAGCAGCGAGCGGCGGGTGGTGCGGGTGAGGTGCGGGACGAGCTCGGGGCGCCGGTGGTGCAGTGCTGCGAAGACGTGCTCGGGGTGCTCCCCGCTGATCCGCCCGATCTCCCGCAGAGCGGCGCCGACCGTCCCCGGCTCGCCGAGTACGGACAGCTCGTCGTCGGGCAGCTCCCAGAAGTCCCTGCCGTCGGCCCGCGCGGCGGCGGCGTCGGCGAGCGGCCGCACGCGGGTGAGGGCGTCGCGGACCTCGCTCCAGCCCGCGCGGTCGAGCCTGCCGTGAAGCGCCTCGCCGATCAGGACGTCCCCGTCACCGGGCGGGCCCACCGGTCGGGCGTCGAACCGGAGCCAGCCGAACGCCGGCAACTGCACCCACCGACCTTGCGGCGAGTCGGGAGAGCGGAATCGCAGCGGGCGGCGCCCGCCCGCGTAGCCCAGGACGGCGGCCAAGGCCGTGTCGAGGGGTATCGAATCGGGCCCGGTGCTGGGCAGCCGCAGCACCGGGCCGCCGTCCCTGGTGGCCGCGTCGATCACGACCGCCATCCTGCCGGACGAGCCGCGACAAGGGGCTCCCGACTCGAGGTGGTGATCGATCCCGGTCGGCGCGGGAGCGACGAGGCGGCGCCACGTGGGGGGCGCGTCAGGCGTCCTGCCGTGGCGGCGACCCCGCTGCGAACAGGCAGAACGGGTGTCCGGCCGGGTCGGCGCACACCTTCAGCGGTTCGACGGGATCAGTCGAGCGGTCCAGGAGAATCCTCGCTCCGAGCCCGCGCACGTCCGGGCAGGACGGCAGGGAGGCACGTGCGGCCAAGTCGGTACATGATCGCTGCTTGTGGTGCAGGAGCGTCAACGACGTCGCTCCTGCACCACAAACGCTGATCATGGCCCGGGGAGCTCGGAAACACGGCCTTCGGTCGGCCAGCTCGTCGGCCGAGGCCACGGTCAGCACGTGACCGTCCTGGGACAGAGTGATCCCGGAAATCGTGACACCCGCGATGGTGCGGACCGACAGCTCCGCGGCGCTCTGGAGCAATTCCTCGTAGGACTCGCTCGCCAGCAGCAACCCGGCCGATTCCGACAATGCTGACCCGGTGTCAGAAGTAAAGGACTTCACCACGGCAGACAACGACTCGCCCCGCGCCCGGAAGGGGAGCGCCGCATAGCTGATTCGCCAAGAACGACGGAACAGGCTTTTCCGCGACGCGGGTACGCCCCCAGTAAGCGCCACCTTGCACGTGACCGCTTCGCTCGACCTCCGTTGCGGCGCGAGACGGCTCCCGTCACTCGCCATTGTCCTGCAGGTCGGTCCGTAAGGCCCGGCGCGGGCCGCAGGGGATGTCTCAGGGGCTGTCTCAGGGGCTGTCTCAGGGGCGGCGACCCAGGGTGTGCCGGACCTGCTGGGTGAACGACAGCCGGCCGGAGTCGTCACGAAGCTGCTCCGCGGCCGTGCTCACCTGGCGGCGCAGCCGCTCGTGCTCCGGCTCGGGCACCGCCTCCCACATCGCGCGCTGGCCGTGCGACCACGAGAACTCCAGCAGGTGCTCGGCGTCGCGGAAGACGGCCTCGACCGTCCGGTGAGCGGTTCGCACGTCGGTGAGACCGCCGTCGCGCAGCAACTGCGCGACGCCCTCGTCGGAGGAGAACGGCCCGCGCCGGCCGCTCGTGCGCGCGTCGAGCATCGCCGGCGGGAGGTAGGGCCGGAACAGTGCGTCGAGCTGCTCCCAGCGCTCGTCCTGCGGCCCGAAGGTCGTCACGCCCAACCTGCCCCCGTCGACGAGCAGCTGCGCCCAGGTCCGGACCGCGGCGCCGGGATCGGGGAGGAAGAACAACACCAGGGAGGACGCGACGACGTCGTAGGACGACGGCGGCAGGCCGGGGGCGCGGGCGTCGGCGACCCGGACCTCGACCTGCGGCAGGTCGCGGGCGTCCCGGGCGGTGCGCTCGACCATCCGCGGAGCGAGGTCGATCCCGAGCACGCTCCCGGTCGGTCCGGCGGCCCGTGCGAGGGGCATCAGCGCCGCACCGCGTCCGCAGCCGACGTCGAGCACCCGCTCGCCCGCCTGCACGGCCAGCTCATCGACGAGACCCTGGGCAATGGGCCGGAACCAGGGGACTCCGACGTCGTCATAAGTGTCGGCGGCGCGGTCGAACACGCCCGCGATTCCCTCGGGGGAGACCATGGCGGCACCCTTGCACGGCCGGCGGACCGCTGACCAGGTTCGCTCGACGCCTCGGGCGGATTCGGGCGGATTCGGCGCCTTCGTGGGTCGAACGGATGAGGCCCGTTCACGTCGGTCCGCGTCGCATGTCAAACTGCGTCCTCGGCCCACCGGGCGGAGCTGGGAAAGGGGAGCAATGGTGCGTGTCGGAAGACTCCTGGTGGCGGTCGGCTTCAGCCTGACCGTCTCGGCGTGCGGATCGGCCGCGCCGGTCGCCGGTCCGCCGACCGTGCAGGCGCAGCCTGATGCGGGCGCGATCGCGGCGGACGGCTGCCCACTCACCGCCGAGGCCCTGTCCGATGCCACCTCGCTGAGCTGGGAGTTGCAGGACACCCGCGAGGACTACCCGCTGGAGACGGTGGCCGGTGTCACGGCGACGGTGTGCCTGTTCACCGCGCCAGACAGCCCACAGGCGGGTGGCGACCCACTGGTCCTGCGCGTCGATGTCGTCACCGGCGCCGATGCGGCGACGGTGCGCACCGGCTTCGAGGAGTCCTGTACCGGCAACTCCGGCACCGTGAGCGACTCGGACGCCGCGGCGGGCGCGAAGGTCTGTGAACGCGACGGCACGGTGGTCGAGGGAAACATCGCCACCGGCGAGCGGACCGTCGAGGTGTACCTCGTCAACGCCGACACCGCCACGGCCGAGACCTTGACGCCCACCTTCGAGAAGATCCTCGCCGCGCTCGCGTAGCGGGGCACACGACGACCGCTTCGTCTCGCGCGGTCGACGAACGAGCGCGCCGGCGGGAATGCCCGTCGCTCGCTCGTCCACCACAGAGGACGGCGACCCACGATCCTCATTCCCGTGTCGGCGTCAGGTCCCGGCCGACCGCTCAACCCGCGGGTGAGGCCTTCCTCATCCCCATGTAGCGCCGCTTCTCCTCGGCGTCGAGGTGCTCGACCGCGTACCGCAACGTGGTGCGCGGCATCGTGGCCGCGTGTCGGTCGAGGAAGGCCTGCAACCGCGGGAGATCGCGCTTGCCGGCTTCGCGGACCCCAGCCGCCCACGGCCTTCTGCACCAACTCGACAGGGTCGTCGACGAGGATCTCTGCGAGCGCGAAGGTGTCGTCCAACTCGCCGCGCCGGATGAAGAATCAGGTGGCGACGATCGTGGTCCGCCGTTCCCACCAGTGGCGAGATCGTGCGAGCACGAACAGTGGATCGCGCGGGAGGTCGGCCAGTTGGCCACCCACCACATGCGGGGCGGCGCGATCCACCAGGTCCCAGTCGTCGATCCGGTCATGGCGACGCAAATAGAGCTCGCTGCGTGGTACTCCCGGCTGCCGCGACCTGTCCGGGCCGGTCCCGCCGGTCCACCGTCCGTGCCAAGGCGTGGAGCATCCCGGCGGCGATGGTGGGGAACCGGGTCGGGAGCTCGGCTCGTGGCCACAGGATCGCCCAGACACGATCGATGTGGTGGGAGGCCGAGGTCACGGTGTAACCGATGCCGTTGTCTGCGGCGGTCCGGGCACCCTGCAGGAGCAGGGCGTGGCCCCAGCAACTGCAGAAGGTCATCCCGGCCAGGTCGACCACGAGATGGAACGGTCGCGGCGCGAGGGCATCGGCGAGCGCGTCCGCGAGCACGTCGAGGTTGATGAGATCGAACTCTCCGATCACCCGCAACACGACGATCTGACCGTGGGGCGAGACCACCGAGGAGCTGACGAACGAGCCGGACTTCCGCTGCTCAGGAAGGGGAACCGCATCGAGCGGTGTCGACATGGGAGTGCCTCCGGCGCATGTTGTGACGGGGTCGCCAGGGACCGGAGCAACAGGGGCAAGGATACCGCTGATCCTGCCGGTGTCGACGAAACACCGGGTAACGCCCAGCTTCACGGTCTGTTCGGCGACCTCTTCGCGGCGGGCAGCGCCTCCAGCACATCGGCGGCCAGATCGGCCTCGACGACCTGGCGTGCCACCGTGCTGAGCCGCAGGTTGTGGTCGCGGGCGTAGCCGCGGAGCCGGTTGAACGCCTGGTCCATGCTGAGGCTGCCGAGCTGCGCGAGCACCCCCTTCGCCTGCTCGATGATCACCCGGTTGTTCAGTGCGGTCTGCAGCTGCTCGTTGAGCACCTCGCCCCGGTGGATCGCACGTTCCTGCAGGATGCCGATCGTCGCGACGTCCGCGAGCGCCTGGCCCAGGGCCAGATCTGCTGACGGCAGCGGTCCGGGCGTGCGGTGGAACAGGTTGAGGGCGCCGATGGCCTCCCCGCGCAGCCGCAGCGGGAGTGCGTGTACGGAGCGGTAGGACTCCCGGTCGGCGAGCGCGGCGACGAACCGCGGCCACCGCGTCGACGCCTCGGCGAGGTCGTCCACGCTGACCGGGGCGCCCGAGCGGAAGCAATCCACGCACGGTCCCTCGTCGGCCTGCAGCTGCAGCAGCTCGGTCCACTCGGTCTGCTCGTTGGTCGAGGCCACGACCCGCAGGTTGCGTTGGGCATCGGCCAGCAGGATCCCGGCGGAATCGGCGTCCAGCAGCTCGACGCTATAACCGACGAGCCGGTCGAGCATGTCGATGATGTCGTAGTCGTCGACCAGCGTGTCGGCCAGGCCGACGAACGCCCGGATCAGCAGCTGCTCACGGCTGCCTGCTGCTTCGTTCACGGTCAGGTCTCCTTCGTGAAATGGAGGTGCCGGCCCACCACGTCTCGAGCGACGTGGGTGAGGAGCCGTTGTTCGGTGAACGCATGGGCGCGCAGCCGGGCGAACGCGTCGCTCGCGCTGATCCCGAGCTGGGCCACGATCATGCCGGTGGCCTGGTGGACCTCGGTCCGGTTGCCCCACGAGCGGTCCCGAGGCTTGTTCTCGGCGCGCGCGCCCGCACCGGGCCGGTTCTCGTCGCGCCGGTCCTGGTCGGGGTCGGTACGCAGGTCGAGCAGCATCAGGGCCGCGGTGTCGGCAACACTCATGGCGTCCCCCAGCTGGACACGGCTCAATGATCCTGGGGCTCGGCGGTACATGTCCAACACCCCCAGATTGATGGTGCCCCATTGCAGGGGCAGAGCGAAGATGGCGCGGACATCGGTCCGTTCCACGACCGCATTGCTGTACACCGGCCACCGGCTGGTCTCGACGACGTCGTCGACGTCGGGCACCAGCACCGGACGTCCGGAGGTGGCGGCCTCGATGCACGGGCCCTCACCGAGGGTGAACTGCAGCTCGTCGAGCAGTGAGGCGGTCGGGTCGCTGGCGAACAGCGTCTCGCGCATCGCGCTCGCGGTCATCAGCGAGATCGCGGCGCCGTCGATGTCGAGGCCGTCCGTACAGGCCAGACAGATCCGCTCGGCGAGTGCTCGATCGTCGGGAATGTCGGTCGAAAGGGCCTGCAACACCCGGGTCACCCTTCCCGGATCAGCCACCAGGGCGTTCCTCCCGCCCGGGACGGCCGTTCACAGGCCGGTGCCGAGGAATCGACCCGGGTCGCTGCTCGCGCGGGCGCCGTTCTCGAGCCAGCGGGCGAACCCGGCGCGGTCCCTCCGCTCGAGCTCGTCCAGCAGTCCCTCCCGCAGGCGTACCACCGCGCAGCGACCAGGTCCCGACGGGGCGGCGAGCAACGCGAAGTAGCTGCGGCGCCAGGCCAGGCACAGGTCCGGGGTGGACATCGCCCAGGGGTCGGAGGACGGTACGCGAGGCCCCCCGAGGGGGGTGACGGACAGTGACCTGGAAGGTGCGGAATCCACCCCGACCGGCGTGCCCGAGGCTGTGCGGAACCGGAACCACAACCAGGTCGCGCCGAGCACGGCTGCCACCATGACGACGGACCAGGCGGCCTGGCCGAGCACGATCCCCGCCCCGGTCAGGGCGAGCCAGCCTGCGGCGCTCATGCCACCGGCGGTCAGGCCCGTGCGGGCGTCGGGCCGGACGACCGTCGGGCCGTCGCCGTGCACGGTGAGCATCGCGACGGTGCCGACGAGGACACCGAGCGCAAGCCCGGCCACCGCCATCTGGGGCATCACGAAGAACGTGATCGCGGCCGACAGGAGGCCCAGGACGACGATGAGACCGGTGAGGACGCGGACGAACGGGAGGGCCTCCCGGGGCGGGGGCGCCCACCAACCGTCGACGGCGCGGCCGACCATCAGGCCCCGCCTGGGAAGGTATCTGTGATCACGTGTCGGCCCCGAATCTCGACGATCGCCGCCAAAGCGATACACCGGGGTCCCGGGCATAAGGCCGAACTCTGCGAGTTCGGGACGACTGTAGGACGGGGGGCGCCCGTCGGCAACTCCGGGTGTCAGAGGGTGTTCTGAGAAGCGTCGGCGTGTCTGCGTGACATCGACAAGCTGATCAACGACGGTGCCGGGAGTTTCACGCTCGCGTGGTGACCGATCCGCGTCGCGCCGTGTGAGCGTATGTGATGACGCCTTCGGCGCGGGCGAGCGTGCTCGGTCAGCTCGGTCAGCTCGGTTGCGGGGATGGCGCTGCGGTGCAGGCCGCATCTCTCGACCCGCGCGGTCAGGTCGCGTTGTCGACCCGCCGGTCGGTGCACTCCCAGGCGCTCACGCCACACAACCGTCTCATCCCCGCCGCAGCTGATTTCGGTGGCGCACATCCTCATTGCGTGACCCGGTCCGTTCAGGTCCTGGTTGTCGAGCCCGGCCGGAGCGGCGTCGGCAATCGGCAACCGCCCCGGCCGGTGGTCCTTCACGCCATTGCCCCACGAGCGGGGCGGACGGTCCGCTGCCGCGGCCGGTCGGACCCCGTCGACGCGGCGGGGGCCAGAGTCTGTATCGAGCGGTACACCGGCCGGGTTCCGTCACCGTCCTCGACACGCAAGATCCACACCGTGAAGCCCTCGGCGGCCAGCCCGCGAGCGGTGCATTGTGCGCCGTTGAGCAGGGTGGTGGACGCGTGGCGGGTCTCGTCGCGCACGATCAGCCCATCGCGACGCACCAGCCGCCGGGCCTGGACCTCGAACCGCCCGTTCACCGGGCTGCTCGTCGCTCGGGGTGCGCTGTCGTGGTCAAGGTCGTCTCCGTCCGGATGGCTCTGCGTGTCGCATGTGGTGGCGGTGTGCTGACGCCACGTCACCAATGCGGCGCGTCCTGCGGTACGGGGCAACAACGGCCGCACCGGTGTTGCCCCCCGGTTCTGTGTCGTGCGGGCCGGGCGCGGATGGATCGTCGAGGTTCATCACCCGGTTGCGGGAAGTGCGCGTTCGCCGACCACACGTGATCGGTCGAGCTACGATCCATCGACCGGGGGCAACATCCCGGGACCCGCAGGTGCCGCTGACCACTGACCCATGGAGCCCGCGGTGAGCGATGGCATGCCCGAACGAACCGATGTCGCCGCCGCGCCCGAGGCCGCGTTGGCCCAAGAGATCCGTCGTCGGCGTGAGAGGGCAGGCCTGAGCAAGGGTTAGTTGGCCGATCTGGTCGGCTACTCCCGCCAGTACGTTTCCCGTGCTGAGCGGCCGTCGAAGGGCCTCGCTTCAGCTGATCTCGTCGGCGTGATCGATGCTGCGCTGGCTGCCGATGGCGCGTTGGTCGGCCTCCATGCGAGTCTGAACGGGCAACGTCTGGCGCGCCGCGTTCGGGCGAGTGCCACGCCGAACGTCTTGGTGCACGTGTCGCGGGCATCGGCTGTGAACGCAAAGACGACGCGCCTGGTGTCTGGACGCGGACCGGACATCCACGAGGAGATCGCAGTGGCAGGCGAGGAAGCGGCCCGGTTCGTCCGCCGTGCCGGCGTCTCCGTGTCGACGGAGTTGGTCGAGCAGCTCGAGTCGGACGTGCGCAGGCTCGCGTCGGACTACCTGATACGGCCTCCGTTCCACATGTTTCATCCGTTGGCCGAGTTGCGGGCCGAGGTCTTCGACATTCTCGATCGTCATCCGCGTCTGGAGTTCCTGCGGGATCTCTACTCGCTCGGCGGTCCGGTAGCTGTCAAGTCAACTGAGACAGTTGTTCTTACTGGGTTGGCTGTAGAACGGGTTCGTTGATCCACGCCTGCTCCGGC
>Ga0209490_10001333_pt1 | contig 24030 bp, 26 predicted proteins | sample MAT06_FD_187209 | JGI IMG/M metagenome (GOLD analysis project Ga0209490, IMG submission 187209) | Freshwater microbial communities from Lake Fryxell liftoff mats and glacier meltwater in Antarctica - MAT-06 (SPAdes) (version 2) | ecosystem: Environmental > Aquatic > Freshwater > Ice > Liftoff... | reverse complement strand
GATGCCCACTACATAGAGAAAAGGACGATTGCTAAAGGCAGCTTTTAGCTGTTCTACATAAGACATCGTTTGGGGCGGTGATGGATTCGCTTGGCGGCGGGCTTCTCCTTCTAACACTCGTTTACGAATCCCAAACACGCACCAATACAAGGGCAAGACTGAAATGACTGCACATACGCCGCCAATTAGTAGATATTGCTTGATTGGATCGTTCGGAAAGACTCCAAACAGAACCAGCGCAATAATTAAAGACACAATGCTGCCGCTAATGGAAAAGGCAAACCGAAAACTATTAAGGGTAGTGCGCTCATCGTAGTTTTGAGTTAGTTCGGGCGTTAGGGCAGTGTAGGGTAGGTTGACGATCGTGTAGAAAATGTTGGCGAAGATGCTGATGACGACGTAGTACCAAAACAGACCCCACTGGTTGGTGTTGGGATTGTCGCTGAAATTGGGAACAACCCATTGCAAAAAGAAAAAGATTCCAAAGGGCACGGCTCCCCAGAGGATCCAGGGTAAGCGTCGTCCCCATTTGCTCTCGGTGCGATCGCTCATCGCCCCCACCATCGGATCATTAATTGCATCCCAAATCTTGCCAATCAGCAAAATACTGCCTGCTAAGCCAGGATCTAACCCCGCCACATTGGTAAAAAAAACCAACAAAAACACCACCACAATGTTGGCAGTAATCGCAGGACCCAAGTCACCCGCTCCATACGCCATTTTTGTCCAAAAACTGAGTGGGCGAGAATCAAAGCTTTCAGAATCAGAATTGTTCATGACAAGATGAGTAAAATTTCGTCAACAGTTGTATTATTTTCTTCGACTTCTGCAATGCAAAGAGCTTGACCATGCCAGATCTTTATGTCTCTTGGGAAGATTACCACTACCTGATTGAGCGACTCGCCGTAAAGGTGCATCAATCTGATTGGCAGTTTAATCAAATTATTTGCTTGGCAAAGGGCGGTTTGAGAGTGGGAGATATTTTGTCCCGTTTATATGACGTGCCCTTAGCCATTTTGTCTACGGCATCCTATGGAGGTAGCAAAAACCAATCTCGTGGTTCGCTGATTTTTTCCCATGATCTCACCAAAACCACCGCAAATTTGGGTAGTCATATCCTATTGGTGGATGATTTAGTGGATTCTGGGGTAACGCTGAAGAAAACGCTCGACTGGCTCGATCGCAAATACGGATTCTACATCGAAGAAGTTCGCACCGCCGTTCTTTGGTACAAACAGTGTTCCGTCATAACTCCTGACTATTACGTAACTCATTTGCCAGACGATCCTTGGATTCATCAGCCCTTTGAACCCTATGAGCAGATGACCATCACAGAGCTTGTAGCTGCCCATGCTACTCCTTCAGAAAAGTAGGTTTGGCGATCGGGTGATAGCCGTTTTCACTAAAATAAATCTAGAACCTGAATCCTATTTCAACCAAGGGATACTTCGTTGCTTTGAAAGCCGCGATCGCTGCTGGCAATGCACAATCTTCACAGACAACGAGCTTCTAGGGAGATTTCGCTAAGATATGAAAGCGATTTTTGGATTGCAGTCATTTTCTGTAGGCAATGGGGCACTCTATCGCTACCAAATTTGTCATTGATCTCCGAACTTCGGATGTAGCAAAATTTATGGATGCGAATGACACCCCCCAAAAATCTCAAGCCCCCTCATCGTTCCGCCCCAAACGAATTGGGGGCTATTTGGTCGATGCTGGATTACTTACGCCTGCTCAAGTCAACGTGGTGCTGGATGACCAGAAGGTAAACGGTCTGCGTTTTGGAGAAATTTTGGCAGCACGAGGTTGGGTGAAGCAGGAAACGATTGAATATCTCATGGAAAAGGTCATTTTGCCTGAGCAAGCGTCTTTGAATCAACCAGATACGCCGGGCAATTCTACTCATCAATCCGATGATATGGATACGCTTTAGCAAGCTGGACAAGGTGAGCTTGCGGCTTAAAGATGTCCGCCAAAGAGCCACAGCCAAAATGGTAACGTCAGCAGTAAGGTGAGGCTACCGATCGCGATCGCCGTTACCGCCAGTTCATGATCCAGTTCATAGGCTTCTGAAATCACCAGTGTGGCAAAGGCAGGCGGCATCGCCATTTGCAGCAAAATTGCTCGATGCACCGATCCATGGATACCCACCCACCATAGACCGCTGCCGATCACCAACGGCACCAGCAGCATTTTAATACTGAGGCTGAAAGCGGCGGGTTGAATGCTGTTAAACGAAGTTAACTGACTAAGACGCATCCCCACCAATATCAAGGACAGCGACACCATGCTCCAGGCAAATCCACGCAAGCTGGTTTCTGCCAACGGTGGAATGGCTAGATCCCTGACTGCCAGCCCCACGCAAAAGCCCCACAGTGCCGGATTCATTAAGAGTGGGCGGCAGAGTATGCAGAGCGATCGCTGCCAGTTTGCCTGTCCATTTGCTGAATGCTTGCCCCAGCGCGAAGCCACTGCCACACCCAAACCATAGGCTCCTGGAGTAGAGCCGAGCATGTCATAAAATATCGCCCAAGCGAAATAGTCTGAACCCACCAACGCCAGAGAGACGGGAAATCCAATGTAGCCTGTATTGCCCACCATTGAGGTGAGTAGGAAACTCGCTTGGGTTTTGCGATTCCAACGGGCGCGATCGCGCTCAAGGTCTTTTCCAAACCGTTGATCAATCCATGGGTGCCCATATCGCATCCAACCCCAGGCAAGACTACTGCCCAACAAAATCGCCGCCCAAGCGGTCACTGGTGCAATCCACAGCGATGAGGAAATCAGCGCATGGCGTAGAAATGCCACAATGCCGATGGGCACCCCAATCCAAAAAAGGAATTTGCCAAGTATGACAGGAGCCGTGGCTGGCAAGATTCGCCCCAATAGCCAGCCCAAACCTGTCCAACTTAACAGTGGAATATAAATTGTTAGCAGTTTTGAAAATGGCATGAATTGACTGAATTATTTGTTGCAAAATTCGATTTCAGTCTACAGGTTCCTAATGCTAAGATGTTGCCTGTTAAACAGGCGCTCAACAGAGCAGGGGTCAAACGCTTGGATAAGGTTAGCGCACCAGACAACTCCTCGGATGTTACTAAACATTTGCCAGACGACATTCCGGTGGCGCTGCGCGACAGTCCAAGTGTTGCACCAGCTACGGTTGATCGGTCTATGTTAGTAGCAGGATTAACGACGCTAGGCGCGATCGCCCTTGCCGCAGGAATTCTAGTAGCAGTCCAGCTTCAGCGCTCTCAGCCAGCTCAGTCTAACAGCGCAGCAGTCTCAGCCTCTACTACCAATCCGACGGCATCCCCCACAGCCGCATCTGTGAATGCCGACACCATGCTAGGGCATTTTCGCTATCCAGAAGCTCCCCTAGCCGAGTTAACACCCATTGTCTCTGATGGCTCGGTTAAGCTGCGAAAAGCCGCTGCCAAAGCCTATCAAGAGATGCAAGCCGCTGCCCAACAGGAAGGCGTGAGTCTCGTGCCGCTCTCTGGTTTTCGCACCCTCACCGATCAGGACTATCTTTTCTTTGGTAAGAAAGCCGAACGGGGACAGGTTGCCGCAGAACGGGCAAAGGTCAGCGCTCCTCCCGGCTACAGTGAGCATCACACGGGTTATACCTTGGATATTGGCGATGGCGCTGTGCCTGCACTGAATCTCAGCCCAGATTTTGAAAATACGTCTGCCTACAAGTGGCTCAAGGTAAATGCCCCGTTCCACAGCTTTGAGCTATCGTTTCCTAAAAATAACAAGCAGGGTGTGAATTATGAACCCTGGCATTGGCGCTTTGTCGGCGATCGCGCTAGCCTGGAAACGTTTTATAAAGCACGCGGCAAAAAATAGCGATCGCTATTGGTGATTCAAGCGGGGCAAGCATTTAGAGTATTCTCGCGATCGCCCAACTTGTTAAGTCGCCATGGTCTCCCTGCCCGTCTACCCTACAACAAAGCAATAAACTCCTCCACGCTCAGATCAGCATCTCGAATAATTGCCCGCAATGTGCCCTTCGCTAGCTCCTGATGATCTGGAACAACGACTTGAGCAAACGGCTGATCTCGTCGGAGGATAATATGACTGCTTTCTCGCCGCCTTTGGTAGAAACCAGCTTTTTGCAACGCTTTTATGCAATCTTTTCCTGAAATGGTAGGTAGTTTGCTCACACGACCGCTAGGAATGTTTCAAAAGTGTCTTGTGGAACAGGTAAGCCATCTTCTTCTAATGCAGCAACATAGCCTAGGATTGCCTCTTTAATGTTTGCCAGGGCTTCTTCCTTAGTCTTACCCTGACTAATACAACCTCTGAGGCTTGGGCATTCTACAACCCAGTAGCCGTCTTCATCTCGATACACAATGACCTGCCTCATATGTACTCAACTACCCAGAAGTGTGTATAGCCCTCAATTCTAGCAAGTCGGCGCATGGAGTACTATCTATAGTAATCGTTATTACAGCCTCGCCTGAATGAGTCAACTTTCCCTCAACCTGGTTGCCATTTCGATTTTTGTGATCACGATGTCTGCTTTGCTAGGACCATTGGTGCAACTGTCTCCGGTGGTGCCTGCGATCGCCACTGCAAGCGTTTTAGGATTGGCAGCACTGGATACTTTAAGTTGGCAGGGACGCGGCTCCACTTTGATGCTGGATTGGCTGGCGGGGTTTTCTGCCGAGCATCGGGCGCGGATTATTCGGCATGAAGCAGGGCATTTTTTGGTGGCTCGTCAGTTAGATATTCCCGTCACAGACTATACTCTCAGCGCTTGGGAAGCTTTGAAGAAGGGGCATCCAGGGCAAGGTGGCGTTCAGTTTGATACTCAAGTCTTGGATGCAGAATTGCAGCAGGGCAAGTTATCGGCTCAAATGCTTGACCGCCTCTGCACGATTTGGATGGCGGGAGGAGCAGCGGAAGCGATGATCTATGGCACTGCGGAAGGAGGCGACGACGATCGCGGAAAACTGCGTGCCCTGCTAGCCCAAATTCGCTTTTCAGCCGCCGACACTCAACAAAAAGAGCGGGTTTCTGTCTTACGGGCTAAAACTTTACTAGAAACCAATTGGGTTGCCTATGAGGCGCTAGTGGCTGCAATGGAGCGGCGAGATCCCGTAGAGGAATGCGATCGCATCATCACTTCTGCGATCGCGTTATCAGAAAGTCCTTCAGTTTAAAATCTTTAGGCTTATTTAAGAGCGCCGTCTTGAGAGGAACACGCTAAAGTAGTGGGAGCCAACAGCCCGATCGTAATTGCTAGTCACCATTGGAGGAGACGAACTGAAATGAATCAATCAAAGCTGGAATCCACTCGTTATTCTGTCTATGGTCTTCTAGGTGGGCTAATTGCCACAACGATTCCTTGTTTCATAACTGTTTCGGTTCAGGCTCAAATCGCTGCTCCCATACAAGACTCACGGGCAAAAGACGATGCCAATTTCTTCTCTGGGCAGTCTGGAGATGCAAAGAATAGCTTCACAAACTTGATGATGCGCGCCTTACAAGGTCCCTCTGTGAGCGCTGAAGAATTTGCCTCCGATAAACGGGAAAGCCTCGATCAAGAAACTGCTAACTTTCGTAAACAGCAGGCAGATCGTCTCCGGCAGCAAGCGCCCCAACCTGCTACACCCGCCGTTCTAGAAGTGGGCACTCCCAAATCTAATTAGTGACATCCCAAAAAGCAACTGATAGGCTGGATGCGAATACTTTCTCTGTGTGAGGTATATTGCATGAACATTCAAAAAGCCCATTGGATTTTTGTTTCAGCTTTAGTGGTTGGATGCGGAATTGACAGTTTTGGGATGACCAATGCTGCGATCGCAGCACCACCCAAAGATACATCTATGGAACTTGCTCAAGCCACACCTGTTTGTCGGCGCATTTTGCCAACCCCCACACTCGTTCAAACAAACGGGGTTTTGCTGCGTTCGGGACCCTCTAGAACTAGCAAAATTGCTGGCGTGGGCTATGCTCCGTTGCAAAAGTTTGATACCCTTCGCAAAACAGTCAAATCCAGCGATGGTCTAATCTGGCTGGAAGTCACTGCTCCTCGTGCGGGATGGGTTTGGGCAGGTAGTGGAAACAAGATCACTAATATTGGTAATTGTCTTTAACAATTACCGGAATTGATAACGAGTACTCAATTCTTAGTTAATTTTTGGACATATCGATTCGATATGTCCTTACTTGTTCTTAGGTAAGGTTGGATGGGGAGAACGCGGGTTTAACGGGGTAAATAGATACCGCTTCGTAGAGCCTATCGTGAGTGGTGCAACGGTGATATAGCTCGGTGCTTGACCGCGATCGCGTTTCACCTGAAAGCTGACCATTCCCTTAGCTCCGGGTACTGAAAAACCAGGCTTCGATAGAGCACGATACACTCCATCCCGCGTCGGATCTTGGCTTAATCCCTTAATCAGAGCTTGAGTGGCATCATAGGCGAGGGCAGTTCGCCAACTGATCAGATCTTTTTCTCCCCAAAGTGTTGTTGCCTGCTGTAAAAAGGGCGTGTTGGTCACATCCACGGGCACCGCCAGTGCAATTCCCACCGCTTTATCTTTGGCAATTTTAGGAACCCGTGGAGTAAACATGCTGTCTCCACCCAAAATGGGAATACGGCGGTTGGCGCTTTCAATCACGCGAATGGCTTTATCCATCACTTCGCTGTCCGGTGCCAGCATGATCACTTCGGCTTTGTTGGCGATCGCCCGATTAACGCTATCTTCCGCATCAAAATCAGGTCGAGACAGATCGATTTCTTCGATAACATTCACATCTGCCACACCGCTGTAATCCAGTGCCGTTTTGAATTCTCTGGTTAACGACTGACCGTATTGACTATTTGGGTTAGAGAAAATTACGACTCGGCGCTTTTGCAAAACACTGAGCATATAGTCTTTCAACGCTCTCGCAGTTTGCTGATCAGTTGGCATCGTCCGAAAAATATGGCTGCCAATCTCTCCGAGCTTCATGGCTGAACTGACTGGCGCAATCATCACCAGTTGCTGATCTTGATAAATCTGGGCAGCGGCAAAACTGGTATCGCTGGTGCCATGCCCAATCACTCCCAGCAGGTTGGGATCTTTTGCCAAACTCTCCGCCACCTGTTGAGCAACCTCGCGCTGATTGCTGTCATCGGCGATCGCCACCTTCAGCGGCACCCCTTGAATTCCGCCTGCTTGATTGATTTTATTCTGCGCGGCTGCTACACCCCGCAAAATCTCCTGAGCAGAATCCAGCGTATTACTCAACGGCACGGCGGCGGCAATCAAATAGGCTTTGTTGGTGCCAATTTTGGCATTGTTCAAGTAGATCAGCGTTTCAGGATCGCCAGGATTTTCTACACGAGCGGCTTCTAAGGCAGCAACGGCTTTGTCATAATTCCCGGCGGCGATGTGATCAATTCCTTGCTGCTTTTGAGGATTCGATGACCACCGATTCAACTGTGTGCTGCCTGTACTGATGCGATCGCTCTCCAGTGCAGTATTGGGCGCTGTGATCGTCCGGCTGACTTGCCACGGCAGATTATTTGGCGAATCGGACACACTGCGAACTAAAATTGCGACTGCCAAGGTTCCTAAAATGGCAAGACCCATTCGCGCAAGCGACGATTTGTTGGAAGTCGTAAACATCCGGGTTATCGGGCTAGAGTTTCCACTCGGCAGGGTAGGTTCACTGATTAAAGTGGTGGGAGGTGATTCTGTTGGAGAACTGGTTAATAAAGTGGGAGCCGCTGAAATTACCTTTCGTAACGCTTGCAGTGTCTCACTGGCGGAGTGATAGCGCTCCATAAAGTGAAAGCGTGTCATTTTATGAAGCACGGCGGCTAGTTCGTTGCTAGCGATCGCCTGATCTTGCCAAATCAACTCAGACGTTTCATAGTCATGGGGCAATTGGGCGGGATGAATTCCTGTTAAGGCTTGAATACCAACCATTCCAAGTGAATATAAATCACTGCTGAAGCGGGGTCGCCCTAAGCATTGCTCACTCGCAGCATAGCCAGTGGTATAAATTGGCATACTCACGCTGGTTTCACCCGTCGCCTCGGCAACCGTATTCCCAATGGTTTTAACGGCTCCAAAATCAATTAGAACGAGCCTGCTATCTTGCCGACGGCGAATTAAATTTGCAGGTTTAATATCTCGATGAATCACCCCTTGAGCATGAACATATTCCAAAACGCTTAGAATATCTTCCAGTAAAGGGATTAGTTCAACCTCACTCAGTTGAATGCCTCTAGCCAGTTCCGTGCTAAGCGGATTCCCTTCAATGAACTCTTGAACCAAATAAAACTGCTGATTTTCCTCAAAATATGCCAACAAACGAGGAATTTGGTCATGCTTGCCTAACTGCTCCAAGGTTTCGGCTTCTGCCTGAAACAAGCGCCTAACCTGTTGCAAAACAGCAGTATCACCGCTACTGAAGGTCAGATGCTTAAGCACACAGCGTGGATTGCCGGGGCGCTGGGTATCTTCTGCAATATAGGTGTGCCCAAATCCACCGGAGCCTAAAACCTCAATAACCCTGTAGCGTGCACCAATCAGTTCGCCTATCATCGGATTCACGGAGTGCAACAGAATGATGCTTCTGCTAGCGAAGCGCTTTTTGTGAAAGACTCTATCGCGACTTTACTTATCCTGCCAGCATTAAAAGGCTAGTTTATCAGACTACTATAAATCCTAGACACCGATGCCGTGCAATCTCTCCTTGCAATGAACCCAATTTCCCCAGAATTAGACCAGCAGATTCGCGCGATCGTTCGGCACTGTGGTCTTCAGATTATTCAAATGGCGAGTCAAGAGTTCGAGATTTTTGAAAAAGGACCTGAAGATTACGTCACCACGATCGATCAGGCATTGGATGCCCAACTTTCGGCAGCATTTTCTCATTTGTTTCCCAACGATGGAGTGATTACAGAGGAAGACATCCAGTCGCGTCAAAAGTTTTATCAAAAGTATGCTCGACTGTGGTGCATTGATCCTTTGGATGGCACAGAGGATTTTATCCAGGGTCGCAGCCATTACTCGGTGATGGTGGGTTTGCTAGAAAACTATCAACCGATCGCCGGCTGGATTTATGCGCCCGCTTTTGACCAACTGTATTATGGCGGGGTTAATTGGGGGCTGTTTCAAACCTCGGCAGATGGGGCACCGATGCCTTTGGCGATCGCACCCCAAAGATTTTCAGCGTTTTCAGCCGATTCCTGCCGGATCATGATTGGGCATCGCGATCAAACACGCTATGGAGCGGCGATCGCCCGCCAAATTCCCAAGGTGGAGTTTTCCTCCATTGGCAGTTTTGGTTTAAAGGTATTAGAAGTAATTACCGGGAATGTAGGGCTATATCTTTACCTCAATGGACGAGTTAAATTGTGGGATACAGTGGGTCCCTTAGCGCTGGCAAAAGCGGCAGGACTCACCTGCTGCACTTTGGAAGGAGAGCCAATCCGATTTTCGCCCGATGCCATTGATCCCGATACGCTGGCTCATCGTCAGTCGATTGTGATTGGTTGGTCAGATTATGTGGAAGCGCTCCGACCCAAGCTAGAACTGGCTGTGAAGCAGGTTGGGGAAAAGTGAACGTCGCACGCCCTACAAGACTGTTTATACTAGGGATTCGCTTATCTTTGCTTTCATCCATCGAAACGGTTTTAGAAATGCTTAAATTAAGTGACCTGATGGCTATTTGAATCATCAAGTGTCGTTATTCACCGATTCAAGATTGATAGTATTTTTGAAGCTCCATTATTTTATTTCAACCATTTTTCATGCAGACCGAAGCGTTTAGTGAGCTTTTCCCCCTATTAGCGGCTGCCAATCCAGAAACCTTGGAGTGGCTACTATCTGTTGCCGTTGAGCATGAATATCCTGCCAATCGGGCGGTGCTGATGGAAGATGCTTGGGGAAATGCAGTTTATTTCATTGTGTCCGGTTGGGTTAAAGTGCGTCGATTGTCGGGTTCTAGCGAAGAGAACGTGGTTACTCTGGCTGTCTTGGGCAAGGGCGACTTTTTTGGAGAAATGGCAATTTTAGATGAGTCGCCGCGATCGACGGATGTCAGTGCCCTTTCTAGCGTGAAGCTGATCAGCATTTCAGCCCAGCGATTTATCCAAACTCTATTTAAAGATCCCCAATTACACCATCGGATGTTGCAGCTCATGGTGCGGCGGTTGCGGCAGACTAACATTCGGTTTCAACTGCGCCACAAACCGCCTGCGGTGAAGCTAGCAAATACCCTGGTTGCTCTCGGCGAAAATTACGGGCACGAATCCCACAGCGGCATTGAGATTTTTAATATCCCACCCAAAGATTTAGCAGATGTCAGCGATATTGGGGTGGAGGAAACCTCCAAAATTATGGAAAAGCTGGATAGCAAAGGCTGGATTAAGATCGATCCAGCAAATCAATCCATGTATTTGGTCAATATGAAGCAACTAATGCATTTAGCAGGCAAAGTTTAGAGAACTTCTTGTAGAGTAATACTACTGTTGTTAGAAAAGCGCCACTACCGATGAAGCGAGAAGCTTGGAAGCCTGAAGCAGGGGCGCAGTTTGATTCCCTAGAACAATCTGAGCAGCTCGCTCTGGATGAAAATTTGGAGGGCGCGATCGCGTTAGAAATTCCTACAGAAAGCTTCGCGAACGTTTCACGAATTGCCGCCAGATCTCAATCTATTCAGATGCATTACCAGGTTGCCATGTCTCAACCTGAATCGCATCTATTTGAGGTGACGCTGCATGTGAGCAATTGGCAAGCAGATACAGCGCTCAACTTAAAGATGCCCGTCTGGACTCCCGGTTCCTACCTGATCCGAGAGTACGCACGCCACCTGCAAAACTTTAGCGCAGTTTGCTCCACAGAGTCTCCCTTGCCCTGGCGCAAAGTAGGCAAAAACCATTGGCAGATTGATCCTCAAGGCAGCACAACACTGACAATCTGCTACCAAATTTATGCGAACGAGCTTTCAGTGCGGACTAACCATTTGGATAGCACTCACGGCTACTTCAATGGCGCAGCCCTATTTTTCTACATTCCTGGATATGAGCAACAGTCAATTCAAGTAGAAATCGTTCCTCCCCAGTCGGATTGGCAAATTACTACAACCTTGCCAGCCGTCTCTGGTGTAGCGAACACGTTTGAAGCGATCGATTTTGATACGCTGGTCGATAGCCCGTTTGAAATTGGCAAACATCAACTCTTTGAGTTTGAAGCCTTGGGGAAACCTCATCAGCTTGCTGTGTGGAGAGAGGGCAATTTAGAGAGCGATCGCCTAATTAGCGATATTCAACGCATCATTCAAGTTGAAGCAAATCTGTTTGGTGGTTTACCTTACGATCGCTACCTGTTTTTGCTGCATCTTTCATCTCATGGCTTTGGCGGTTTAGAGCATAAAAATAGTTGCTCTTTAATCTATCAGCGCTTTGGTTTTCGCAATAAAGACAAATATGATCGCTTCATTCAACTGGTTGCCCATGAATTTTTTCACCTGTGGAACGTCAAGCGCATTCGTCCTAAAGGGCTGGAAGTCTTTGATTATGAACAGGAAAATTACACGCCTTCTCTCTGGTTTAGCGAAGGAACCACCAGTTACTACGATTTGATCATTCCCTATCGAGCCGGTATTTATGATATCCGCACCTATCTCAATGCACTAAGCAAGGAGGTCAGTCGCTTCCTGACCGCTCCCGGCAGGCTCGTGCAGCCATTGGCAGAGTCTAGCTTTGATGCTTGGGTCAAGCTCTATCGGCAGGATGCCAACAGCCCAAACACCCAAATGTCCTACTATCTCAAAGGCGAAATGGTGTCGTTGCTGCTGGATTTGCAGATCCGATCGCGCCATAGCAACAAGCGATCGTTTGACGATGTGCTGCGATTATTGTGGGAGCAATTTGGCAAATCTGAAATTGGCTTCACGCCAGAGCAACTTCAGCAAACGATTGAATCGGTGGCAGGACTCGACCTGAGCGATTTCTGCCATCACGCGCTCAACACCACAGCAGAATTGCCGTTTGACCAATATCTAGAGCCGTTTGGAATGCGGCTGCTGCCCGATCGCGATGATAGCTTGCCAGTTCTCGGTCTAACCCTGAAAACCGAACACGGTCGTGAAGTGATCAAGTTTGTAGAAAGCGGCTCTCCGGCTCAGCAGGTTGGCATTGATGCAGGCGATGAACTGCTGGCAATCAACGGCATTCGCATCACTGCTGATCAACTCAGCGATCGCCTGCGTGATCATCAACCCGGTGACTCGCTGCAAGTTACCTGGTTCCATCAAGACGAGTTGCGCCAAGCAGCGCTAACCCTGGCAGCGCCGCGCCCCACCCGCTTTCAACTCATCCCTTGCGATCGCCCCACTCGCAAACAAGAGCAACTTTTCCACGGTTGGCTGGGCGTGTCTTTGGGCGAGATTATGTAACCGCAAACGCCAAAACTAGCCTACGAGCTGTTCCAAATAGCGCTCGATCAACAAAATTGCCACGATGTCGTCCACGGGGCGGGGAATGCTGCGGAGAGATTGGGGAACTAGACTTACAAGCCCTTTAGGCGGATACATTTGCCAGTAGCGATCGCGGGCTTCCAAGCTACTATTCCGTTCATCGACCATGACAATTCGCAGTGGCTCGATCAAGTTCTCTGACAGCTTTAACTTCCAATTTTTAGAAGTTGTTTGGTTTCCCATCACCAGCAAAGAAACGGGAAACGTTTGGCGCAGCGTTTCGATCTCGGCGATCGCGTCTGATTCACTCACCACTTGGTGATACTTCAAAACGCGGTCAACTCCCATTACCGCAATGCCGCACTTCAAACGACCCGGATCAAATCCTAAAATAGTGGGTTGATCCGGCAAACTAGAACTATCCGTGTGCATGAGCGATGGGTGTCTAACGACTTTTCAAAAGTTGGTGCAGAATTACTAGCTATACCGGATGTGCAACTAAAGTCAGCCCACCCTGCGGGAAGCAAGCTATGTCCCCTAGCCCCTGCTTCGCACGTCCTACGGTCTACTCCCAAGTCGGGAGAAGGAGAAGAATAGGTCAAAGTCCCTCTCCCGCCCTGGGAGAGGGATTTAGGGTGAGGGCAATCGGGAAAGTCGCACATCGCGTTAGATATAGCCGCCACAAAAAATTGCCGATAGTCATACTCGTTTTTTAAAATGTAAGCGAAAAGAATGTAAGCGAAAAGAACATCTCGAAAGCTCTGCCCTATCAGACTTAAAGCCTTACCATACTAGGCTTGAGCGCTATTTGCGAGATATTATAGCGAAATTCTTTTGCACAAGCCTCATCGTTCCGGTCATCTGTTCACCCATCAATTGATTAAGTCTATCTAGATCACACGGGGCTAAGATGAGCGAAAATTAAAGTTAGAAATGAATCACCGTGAGGCTAGGGGTTGATGGATACTAAAGCGTTTAAGCGATCGCTCAACAATTCGGACAATTATCACCGCAAAGGCTTTGGGCATGAAGCCAAAGTGTCTGGGCAGATGCAGAACGAGTATCAAAGCAACTTAATTCAGCACATTCGGGATAACGGCTACAGACTCCAGCGAGGCGAAGTGACCATTCATTTGGCAGAAGCTTTTGGATTTTGCTGGGGAGTGGAGCGCGCCGTGGCAATGGCGTATGAAACCCGGACTCACTTTCCGACTCAGCGCATTTGGATCACCAACGAAATTATCCACAATCCCTCAGTCAATCAGCGATTGCGCGACATGGATGTGCATTTTATTGAGGTGGTAAACGGAGAAAAAAGCTTTTCCGTTGTCGATGGCGGCGACGTGGTAATTTTGCCTGCCTTTGGAGCTAGCGTCCAAGAGATGCAGCTTTTGAATGAGAAAGGCTGCAAGATTGTAGACACGACTTGCCCTTGGGTTTCTAAGGTGTGGAATACGGTGGAAAAACACAAGAAAGCAAGCCACACCTCAATTATTCACGGCAAATATAATCACGAAGAAACCGTTGCCACCAGTTCTTTTGCAGGCATTTACTTGATTGTGCTGAACCTGCAAGAAGCGGAATACGTCGCCAACTACATTCTCAAGGGCGGTGATTCTGCTGAGTTTCTCGCTAAGTTTAGCCGATCGCATTCAGTCGGGTTTGATCCCGATCGCGACTTAGAGCGCGTGGGCATTGCCAATCAAACCACCATGCTCAAGGGCGAAACCGAGCAAATCGGCAAATTGTTGGAACATACGATGATGCGAAAGTATGGTCCCGACCAATTAAATAATCACTTTCTCAGCTTTAACACGATTTGTGATGCCACCCAAGAACGCCAGGATGCCATGCTAGGGCTGGTGGAAGATAAGTTGGATCTGATGGTGGTGATCGGCGGCTACAACTCCTCCAACACCACTCACCTACAAGAAATCGCCGTTGAGCGCGGCATTCCGTCCTATCACATCGACAGCGCTAGCCGGATTGGTGCGGGAAATCGAGTGGAACACAAGCCGCTGCATCGTGATTTGGAAGTGGCTGAAAACTGGTTGCCCAAAGGCGCGATCGCGATCGGCATTACCTCCGGTGCCTCCACCCCTGACAAGGTAGTGGAAGAAGTGCTGGAAAAAATCTTTGAGCTAAAAGCCGTGGTGCAAGTGCTGTAGAAGGTTGAGCAGATCTTTGAGAGAAACCCCGGCTTCTCAATCCCCGCGATCGCCCCGTGGAAAAGGACAGTGTGGTTACTTATCGGCTATCTAGCACAAAGATATTACAATCACAAATAACGTTGCTGATCAAATACCTGATGAAACCTACCAATATTAAAGAAGCTGCAAGACAACTGCTCGATAATTTGCCTGAAAATTCCACTTGGGAGGATCTAATGCATGAAATTTATGTGAGGCAAGCCATTGAAGCAGGACTGGCTGACAGTGAAGCGGGACAGCTAACCAGGGTTGAAGATGTGAGGAAGCAGTTTGGATTACCCCAGTGAAAGTTTTTTGGACAGATACGGCTGTTAAGCACCTGTCAGCTATTTACACCTACATTGGTCAAAACTCACCTCAGTACGCAGCTAAAATGATTGATCGTTTGACCCGGCGATCTCAGCAAATTGCTAGCTTTCCGCTGTCGGGTCGAGTTGTAACGGAGTTTGAAACTAAACAGATTCGAGAAGTGATTGAAGGCTCTTATCGCATTATTTATTACATCAAACCCGACCAAATCGATATCCTTGCAGTTCTACACAGTTCACAGCAAATTATGCAATCTGAGGAAGAATAAAGGCGCGATCGGCATTACCTCCGGTGCCTCCACGCCGGACAAAGTAGTGGAAGAAGTGCTGGAAAAAATCTTTGAGCTAAAAACAGTGGCGCAAGCTGTGTAAAAGGTTTCTCAGCGATCGCACAAATTGAGCCAAGTTCCAAGCTGAGCATTTATTTGAAATCTGTCAAAACTTCTTGCTTTTGGCAGATTTTAGTTTGTTGACGGTTATATTAGCGAATAAAGCCATAACTCCCTTAAAAGCCTCTCATGACAGACTCCTCAAATATCACCCTAACGATCGCATTCAATGATCCAGATACTAGCATTGATAAACAGGAAGCCCTAACCCAAAGCCTCTGGCAGCAAATGCGGCACATGGAGGGAGTCAAGGTCGATCGCGTGGTTGACCCTAACCCGCCGGAAGGCAGCAAAGAAATGGTGTCTTTTTTGTGGGGCTTGCTCCAAGCAAATGCGAGCGTTTCCAGCCTCAAAAACTTGTTTGGCTTTTTGGGCGATCGCGTTGGCAACAAACCCATCAAAATTAAAGCCAAATTTTCCGATGGTCGAGAATACGAGCTGGAAGCCAGCAGTCGGGCAGAGTTAGCCGCTGCCGAGGAAACGATCAAACGATGGGCAGAGAGTAAGCCAGGGTAAGTCAAATAGGGGCGGTTTTGATCATCAAATTGATACCCGATTAAGATTTGTCTGTTCAACCCGCCCAGACAATTTGTTTCGTAGGGGCGAACGGCTGTTCGCCCTGACATAGGGCATGGGTAACCAGTAAAGGGACTATGGCAAAAATTGCGCTATTGATTGGAGTCAGCAACTACGACTCGCAAGACCTGAAGCCGCTGCCTGCTGCCGCCAGAGATGTTGCTGCCATGCAAGAGGTGTTGCAAAACCCTGACCTGGGCGAGTTTGACCGGGTCACCGTGTTGCCTGACCCCGATCTAGGGCAAATTCAGGATGCCATCAACAGCCTCTTTGATGACTGTCAGACCGATGACCTGGTATTGCTCTACTTCTCCGGGCATGGCATCACCGACGAAGCCGGAAATTTTTTCTTCACCAACCGCACCACCCGCAAAACTAAGCAGGGCAGACTCAACAAAGGCAGCGCTACCCCAGCCAGCTTTGTGCATGACCTGATGGAGCATTGCGAGTCCGATCGCCTGGTGATTGTGCTGGACTGTTGCCACAGTGGAGCCTTCCCAACGGGCATGACGGCGCGAGATGCGGGCATGATCGACTTTTCGCGACAACTGGGCGGCAAAGGGCGGATCATTCTCACCTCCTCAGCCGCCACCGAATATTCCTTCGAGCGCCAGGGAGACGAACTGGCAGTGTATACCCGCTACCTGGTGGAAGGGATAAAAACCGGAGCCGCCGATTTGGATAGAGATGGAGCCATTTCCGTCAACGAGTTGCATGATTATGTGCGGGAACGGGTGCGGAAAGCAGCTCCTGCCATGAAACCGGAACGGTATGTGTTTCAAGAAGGCGAAAAGATTCTGCTGGCAAAAGCACCAGTCAGCGACCCCAAACTGCAATTTCGGCAGGACGTACAGAAATACAGCGGCGATGGCATTATTCGTTATGCCGGACGGAGTGTCCTGGAAAAACGGCGCAAAGCGCTGAAATTAACCTCAGAGGACGCTGCCACCATCATCGCGGAAGTGTTGCGCCCCTATGAAGAACATCGGGAAAACTTGAAAGAATACGAGCAAGTGCTGCAAGCCGAGATGGAATTCGAGTTCCCCTTAGGAGAACGCACCCTGCTGGAACTGCAAGCCTTGCAGCGAGAACTCAACCTGACTGATGAAAACGTCGCCGCCATCCGCCAACGCCTCGCTCCCCAATCTTCGCCATCCTCTTCCCCACCTGCCACCCGCCCCAGCTTCAGCTTCGACATCATCACCGTGAATCACCGGGGACAGGAAACCAATCGCCAGCCGGGACAAGCCGGATACTTTACCGAAGACTTGGGCAATGGGGTGACGCTGGAGATAGTCAAAATCCCCGGTGGACGATTCTTGATGGGCACTGCTGATTCAGATCGGAAAAAAATTATTCAGGAATATGTTAAAGGTGGAGTCAGCCAGTCGGATGCAGAAACCTATGTAGGTCGGGAAACGCCACAACACGAAGTCACGGTGCAATCCTTCTGGATGGGGAAATATGCCGTGACCCAAGCGCAATACGCAGCCATCATAGACGGCACCAACCCAGCAAAATTCAAAGGGGCACAGCGTCCAGTTGAGCAGGTGTCGTGGGACGACGCGATCGCGTTTTGCACCCAACTCTCCCAAAAAACCGGAAAACTTTACCGTCTGCCCAGCGAGGCTGAATGGGAATATGCCTGTCGAGCAGAAACCACAACCCCGTTTCATTTTGGCGAAACGATTACTCCTGACCTGGCAAACTACAATGGCAACTACACCTATGGTGAGGCTCCGAAGGGAACCTACCGAGAGCAAACGAGTGATGTGGGTAGTTTTCCCGCCAATGCTTTTGGGTTGTACGATATGCACGGCAATGTTTGGGAATGGTGCGCTGATCAATGGTATGGCAGCTATGCGAACAAACCAGAAAGCCTGAAACAAAACGGCGCGATCGCTTGGACGACTGAAAATACTAAAGTATCCCCAAAACCTGACGAAGCGGAACTCCGCCTCCTGCGCGGTGGTTCGTGGTACGTCAATCCGTGGCTCTGCCGTTCTGCTTATCGCTACGGGTGCAGGCGCGACCTTCGTGGCAACGGCATCGGTTTTCGCCTTGTCTGTGCGGTTCCGAGCACTCTTTAATCTTTATACAATTGACGAGATCGTCTAACTAGCGCAAAGGAATCAATTGGAGGTAAAGCAATGGAAACTCGAAGCTTTAGAACCAAAGTGGGTGAGGATGGGATATTAAAAATTCAGCTTCCTCCTGAAATTGCCAATCAAGAGTTAGATATTGTCATCGTGTTTCAAACTGCTGAGGGATTTCCCAAATCCTCAAAGACACCAGAGGAGTTAGGGTTCTCTCCCAATTTTTTGAATGAGGTGATTGGCAGTTGGGAAGGAGAACCCCTAAAACGCCCAGAGCAACTTCCTTTTGAAGAACGAGAGGAAATTCAATGGCATACCTCCTAGATACCAATGCCTGTATCCAAATCTTGAATGCTCCTAAATCATTCATCACCCAACGAATGCTCACCATTCCGCGCCGAGATATTTTTCTATGCACGGTTGTCTACAGTGAGCTTTATTATGGGGCATTTAAGAGTTTGCAAATTGAACGAAATTTAGCTCATTTAGAAAGCTTGTTTGCGGAGTTTACTACTGTATCCCTAAATATGGATGGTGCCGAACTGGCTGGAAAAATTCGTGCGAACCTTACCACCATGGGAACCCCGATTGGTTCCAACGATCTGCTGATTGCATCTGTAGCCCTTGCCAACGGTCTTACTCTCGTTACCCATAATATTCGCGAGTTTAGCCGTGTTGAGGGCTTAAAGTATGAAGATTGGGAATAGCAAGACTTGTTTCTGGGCTAACCATCTGGCTAGTCGCGATCGCCATTACGCCAATCACTCCTAGGCGATCGCTGTTGTAAAAAGAAGGTGCGATCGCCGTTGTAAAGAGAAGGCGCGATCTCTGCGGTGAAACAAGCGAAAATAGAAAGAAAGAAAGTCGCGGAGACACACAATGAGTCAAACCTCATCTGAAAAAGTTCGCTGGACGACTGCCGATCTCGACCTCCTCGCAGCCGACGAATGGAAGCGCTACGAAATCATTGACGGAGAACTCTTTGTGACTAGGGCACCCCACTTCAGACATCAATCCATTATTCTCAACATCTGTGCAGAACTACGAGATTGGTCAGACGAGACGCAACTAGGAGAAGCATTTCCAACTCCTGGCATTATCTTCAGCGATGCTGATAATGTCATCCCAGACGCGATTTGGATCAGTGTGAAACGAATGGAGCGTTTCATAGACGAAGCGGGGCATTTTATCGGCGCACCCGAACTAATCGTCGAAGTCCTGTCTTCGGGCACTATGAATGAACGACGAGACCGGGAAGCCAAACTCAAACTCTACTCATCCCAGGGAGTTGAGGAATATTGGATCGTCAACCGAGAATTGCAACAGATCGAAGTGTACCGCCGCGAGAATGCAGTTCTTAAACGAGCCGCTACTTACAACGTTCAAGATACCATTACATCCCCTACTCTGCCAGGTTTTGAGTGTCCTATACACCGCTTCTTTAGACAGATTAGCACCACTAGATAGAAGCGATCGCCCTTGAGCCAATTATGCCGAGCGATCTCACTTGAGCTATTTATGCCGGGGCGATCGCCCTTGAGCCAATTATGCCGGGGCGATCGCAGAGATACTTTTTCCACCGTCTGTTGACATTGACTGTAGAGATATTGCAGGTCTGACTTTCATCTCTACCGCCTAAAAATCCATACAAGTTTACTAAGCATAGATAATTAACCATTTTTAACAAAAGATTCGGCAGTCCTAAAATGTAAGTTTTCTCAAATTTATATTTTCACAAAAATTTAATGTGAATCTGCAAAAGCCTTATTTCACCCTCAGTTTAGAGACTTTATATCCAAGCTTTAATGAATTGACTGGCAAAACACTCTTAAAACACTTTCCAGAACTCAATCTCAATCGAAGAACTTACCTATTTAACCTGATGCGATCGCTAGCCTAAGTGTTTAAGTTTGATCCGATTTTTATAAAAAGCAAAGCATAAAATTTATTTTGAGTTCAAAAAATATCCAAAACAGCTATAAAGCATTCTAAGAAGCTTCTTACCCTTTCATAGATTTTATAACTGCCATTTGCGCTTCAATTACCTTCTAAGACAGCTTCCTTCAACTGCGAAATTCGACAATAATGCTTGCAGTGACTTAAGAAACTTGCATCGTTGATAGGTACTGTTTAGAGCAGGCATAGCCTACCTTCATCTAGCGCAGACCTTATTAGCACCACCTTTAAGAAAAAATTAGGAGCCAAATGATATGAAACTCGCCGTTTATGGAAAAGGTGGCATTGGAAAATCAACAACAAGCTGCAATATCTCTGTAGCGCTTGCCAAACGGGGAAAAAAGTTTTGCAGATTGGGTGCGATCCAAAGCACGACAGCACCTTCACCCTGACGGGTTTTCTAATCCCAACCATTATTGATACGCTGCAAGAAAAGGATTATCACTACGAAGATGTCTGGACTGAAGATGTCATCTATAAAGGATACGGCGAGTGGACTGTGTAGAAGCAGGTAGACCTCCCGCCGGTGCTGGTTGCGGCGGCTATGTTGTGGGTGAAACCGTCAAGCTGTTGAAAGAACTAAACGCCTTCGATGAATACGACGTAATCTTGTTTGACGTGCTAGGTGACGTGGTGTGTGGCGGCTTTGCGGCTCCGCTAAACTATGCCGATTACTGCATGATTGTGACGGACAATGGCTTCGATGCGTTGTTTGCTGCTAACCGAATTGCGGCTTCAGTTCGCGAAAAAGCCCGAACTCATCCCCTGCGACTTGCCGGTCTGATTGGCAACAGAACCTCAAAGCGTGATTTGATTGAGAAATATATTGAAGCGGTGCCCATGCCAGTGCTGGAAGTGTTGCCGTTGATCGAAGATATTCGGGTTTCGCGGGTGAAGGGCAAAACCTTGTTTGAGATGGCTGAAACAGATCCTTCTTTGAACTATGTCTGTGACTACTATCTGAATATTGCAGATCAAATTTTGGCAAGACCCGAAGGCGTTGTGCCAAACGATACCCCCGATCGCGAATTATTTTCGCTGCTATCTGATTTCTACCTCAATCCGCCGGAGCCTAAAGTGAAATCTGAGGAAGAAGTGTTGGATCTGATGATGGTTTGATGATCTGAAAAGAGTTTTGAGTTTTGAAGATTAAGTTTCAAGTTGTCCGACAATAGTGTGGAACTGAAGCTTTAAGCTCATCAACTCTTGTTTTAAGGTGCCGTGTGAATACTCAGCAGTTTCGTCAATCCGTAAGGAAGCAATGGCTCGACTACTACGTCGAAAATCGTGTTTGGATTGCCCGGTTGCAGGTTTGGGTTAATTGTGATGGGCACCGCCGTCCCTCTTCAAGTTTCATCCTGGCAACATTGGCTGTATTAGAACCACAGCTAAATCAGTTGCTTCCTTTAATTGTTGACTTAAGCAGTAATCCAGACCGAATCATAGCGGCTCTTGATCTCAACTTTAATCCAGATGAACATCTCAAAGCCGCATCTAAGTCCAGCCCAAAGGCGTTGGACAACGGCAACGTGAAACAGACAACTGCCAGCGATGCGCTCAAGTTTCTTCCGGCAGCCTCATCCTATGAAACTGATTTGCCTGCAAGCCAAGTGTCTCATTTAATATCCAAAATTGATGAATCCTGTGAGGGCGGTCGCTCCGGGCGATCGCAATCCGCTAAATCTCAGACCCCAAAGCTCTCAGTTGCTGAGTGAACGACGAGCGAATGAACAGGAGAAAGACTTATTTAGCTGCTCAAATCACTCAAACAAATTTGCTCACCTAAACAGACTCTTAGACTACTGAGACAGGACTTACGCAAATCAGCCAAAATGTGCCCCCAACCCCCAATTCTGGGGGAGTTAGAGATCAAAGTCCCCCAGAATTGGGGGATTTAGGGGGCGAGTGCGTAAGTTCTATGAGAAATCATTTTTTAAGTTAAAGACTCGCCCATTAGTTCAGGAGAATACTGTAATGACCCTTGCCGATACCCAACCCCAAACGCTGACGTTTGAATGTGAAACAGTTAACTACCATACGTTTTGCCCCATTAGCTGCGTTGCTTGGCTATATCAAAAAATTGAAGATAGTTTTTTCTGGTGATTGGAACGAAAACATGCGGATATTTTCTGCAAAATGCCGTGGGGGTGATGATTTTTGCTGAACCTCGCTACGCAATGGCAGAACTGGAAGAGGGCGATATTTCCGCCCAGTTGAATGATTACGAGGAGCTAAAACGACTCTGCTTACAAATTAAGCGCGATCGCAATCCCAGTGTGATTGTCTGGATCGGCACTTGCACCACCGAAATCATCAAAATGGATTTAGAAGGCATGGCTCCTAAGTTAGAGTCTGAGCTTAGTATTCCCATTGTGGTCGCGCGTGCCAATGGTCTTGACTATGCCTTCACTCAAGGAGAAGATACTGTGCTGGCGGCAATGGTGCATCGCTGCCCGGAAAAAGCACCAGAAGCAGAAAAAGAAGAGCGGAATGCGATCGCAAAACTGCTCAACTTCGGGCGCAAAAAAGAAGACATTGCCACCGACGAAGCTGAATATATTGATCATCCACCACTCGTCCTGTTCGGCTCCCTGCCTGACCCCGTTGTCACTCAGCTAACCCTCGAACTTAAAAAACAAGGCATCAAGGTTTCCGGCTGGTTGCCCTCCAAACGCTACACCGAACTGCCGATCATTCAAGAAGGCTACTATGTCGCAGGCGTAAACCCCTTCCTCTCTCGCACCGCCACCACCTTTATGCGCCGCCGCAAGTGCAAACTGATTGGTGCCCCCTTTCCGATCGGTCCCGACGGCACCCGCGCTTGGGTCGAAAAAATCTGTTCTGTTTTTGGCATCGAACCCAAAGGTTTAGATGACAGAGAAGCGCTGATTTGGCAAAACCTGGAAGAGTACACCAGCTTGATTCGGGGAAAATCCGTATTTTTCATGGGTGATAATCTACTAGAAATTTCGCTTGCCCGTTTCCTCATCCGCTGCGGTATGACCTGCCACGAAATTGGCATTCCATATATGGACAAGCGCTATCAAGCCGCAGAACTTGCCCTATTAGAGCAAACCTGCCGAGAAATGAAAGTCTCTATTCCTACAATTGTTGAGAAACCAGACAACTACAACCAACTACAACGTATTAAAGCATTACAACCCGACCTAGTGATTACAGGCATGGCTCACGCGAATCCATTGGAAGCCCGTGGCATCAATACAAAGTGGTCAGTTGAATTTACTTTTGCTCAAATTCACGGATTTGCCAATGCGCGGGATATTCTGGAACTGGTGACTCGTCCTCTTCGCCGCAACGACTCCCTTAAAAACATGGGTTGGGACAAACTGGTCAAAGATGAGTTTACTTCTTCAGGAGTGTAAAGAAGTTATACTATTTCCAACGCTCAACTGTCGGTAAAAAGTCGTGTTCACTAGACTAACTGCTGATAACAAAGAGATACACTACAATCAGTGGCAGCATGAAATACTAGGTCGTTGGCAGCGTGAAATACTAAGTCTTTCACATCTAGTTGGGAACGATGCCTGCATCCACAGACTTTTTGCTCACACGATGCGTTTGTCCTACAATACATACGAGTTCACTTAACAAAGGCTAGAATAGTTGGTACGATCCGATACTTAAGGCAATCAGAGTCAGAAATACTATCAAGGTTCGTTTATTTGCTAATAGCGGATTACAAAGAACAACGTCTCGTCTGTGTTGAGCTGGTTTATCCCTATCTGTCTAGTGCATGTTTAGCCAAGGCTTCGATGCCTGAATTATCTCTCGATAAAGGTCTGCTCTTGCCTACCAAACAAAACGCTTCCAAAAATACATTCGACTTGTCACAAGTAATGTTTTTAATGCTGCTTTTATTCCAAAAGCGGTTCCAATCCCTTAAAGTTCTTGCAAACGCTGAAAATTGGTGTTTGGACTCTAGGCAATCTTTTGAAAAACTAAGGGTAGGTCTTACCAACTCAACTTTTAAGCAGGAGTTGCCTATGACACCTTTTTAAGGAAGAGGTGTACAGGACGCGATCGCCTTCTATCGTGACCTATGGAT
>Ga0209490_10001332_pt1 | contig 24052 bp, 21 predicted proteins | sample MAT06_FD_187209 | JGI IMG/M metagenome (GOLD analysis project Ga0209490, IMG submission 187209) | Freshwater microbial communities from Lake Fryxell liftoff mats and glacier meltwater in Antarctica - MAT-06 (SPAdes) (version 2) | ecosystem: Environmental > Aquatic > Freshwater > Ice > Liftoff... | reverse complement strand
CTGGAGATGAAACGGATGCTGCCACCATACGCCTCCGTGTCCTCCGTGTCCTCCGTGATTCAACATGAACAACGCTGGGGTGAATCACGGAGGACACGGGGGACACGGGGGGGGTCAGCCGCTATTCCGCAGGCCAGCCGCGATGCCGTTCAGCGTGAGTTGAATCGTACGCACCACCTGTGGATCGGTGTCCCCGTTACGCAACCGTCGCAGCATCTGCACCTGGAGCGTGTGGAGAGGATCGAGGTACGGAAAGCGGTTTCGAATGCTGCGCGCCAACGTGGGATTATCGGCCAGGAGCGGTCCACCCGTAATGCGCGTGAGCCACGCGACCAGCTGCGAGTGCTCCTCGGTGATGCGCGCGAACACACGGGCGGCAACATCCGCGTCTGTCGCGAGTGTGAGATATCGCTGGGCAATGCCCAGATCGCTCTTGGCCAGTACCATGCTCATGTTGGACAGTACCGTTCGAAAGTACGGCCACTCGCGCTGCATGCGCTGCAACAAGGCGACGCCGTCCTCATGGTTGGCGAAGGCGCCAAACGCGGAGGCCGCTCCATACCACCCAGGGAGCAAGATGCGACACTGGCTCCAACTGAACACCCACGGGATCGCACGCAGGTCTTCAATGCGATCTGACGCCGTACGCGACGCTGGACGACTTCCAATGTTGAGCGTACTGATCTCGCGAACTGGCGTAATGCTCCGAAACAGCCCGACAAACTCGGGCGTGCCGTACACCAACTGTCGATAGGCACGCAACGATTCGACAGACAGCGTGTCCATCGCCGCGACGAACTCCGCTGGCGGTGCCTCTGGAGCATGTGCGGCGGCGCTCGCAATCGTGGTCGCGGAGACCAGGGCCTCAAGGCTGCGCCGCGCTTGATCGCGATCTGCGTAGCGGGCGGCAATCACTTCGCCTTGCTCAGTAATGCGCAGCGTGCCGTCTACTGCGCCCGGCGGTTGCGCCAGAACAGCCTCGTAGCTTGGCCCACCGCCTCGCCCAACGGTCCCGCCACGGCCATGAAAGAAGCTCAGCCGCACACCAGCGGCGTGCGCGACCGCCACCAACGCCGCCTGGGCACGGTAGATCTCCCAAGTCGACGTGAGATACCCCCCATCCTTATTGCTGTCGGAATACCCCAGCATTACCTCCTGCCGATTTCCGCGAGCCACGCGCAACCAGTCGCGATACATCGGAATATTCAATAGCGCGCGTAGCGTGGCGGCAGCGGCGCGAAGGTCATCGATGGTTTCAAAGAGCGGTACGATGTCCATCGCCATACGCGGCACGGCCCCTGGCACAAGCAGTCCCGCCTCCCGCAGCAACACGGCCACCTCGAGCACGTCGCTCACCGACTGACACTTCGAAATCACGTAGTGTCGAATCACGCGATCGCCAAACGTGCTTACTGCGATCGCCGCTCGGCGGACGATGGCCAATTCGCTCGTCGTCTCCTCGCGATATGTCAGCGCAGCACTGTGCAACGGACGAGCGGTGACCAGTTCGTTCAACAATACCGTCGCCTGCTCAGCATCGCCAAGTGCTGCATAGTTGTCTACGACACCCGCCTGCGCCAGCAGCTCCGCGACGACGCGCTCGTGTACGTCGCTATTCTGCCGTATGTCAAGCGTACACAGGTGAAAGCCGAACAGCTCAACCGCCGTGCGCGCTGGTCGTACACGCGCATCGGCCAACGCTGCCGCACCGTGCGTGCGAAGCGACTGATCCACCACGTCATAGTCGCGCGCAAGATCCTCCGGAGACGCATACGGCTCACGCGGGCCAATCGCCGGCACACCCGGCACCGTGCCAAGTGTTCGGAGCGCACTCGCAACGAGCCGTGCGTGCATGCCACGAATCGCCCTACGATACGGCTCATCCGCGCGATTGGGCGCATCGTCACGCGCCGCGTCGGCCAAGGCCAACAGCTCCGCTGTCGGCGTCACCAGCCGCGCGGACATCGACAGTTCGTGTGACAGATCGTACAACGCACGTAGGTGATGGGTGTACGCGATGGTGGCCTGCTCACCCACCGCCATCGTGAGCACGTCCGCCGTGACAAAGGGATTGCCGTCACGATCACCGCCAATCCATGAGCCCATCCTTATAACAGGATGCACCGGTCGTATCTGGGGCGCTAGCAACGCGCTCACCTGAGCCTGCACCTCGGCCTGCAAGGCTGGGAGTTCATCAAAGAGCGTCAGGTTGTAATAGCGCAGAGTTTCCATCACTTCGTCTCGAACGCGCTGCTTTGCCTCGCGCAGCAGCGACGTTTGCCACAGCGTGAGAATCTGCAGTCGAATCGCCGAGTACCACGCGGTCTGCTCCTCACTGGTGAACTGCGACCGGTCGCGCACGACGAGGAGATCCGCGATTCGGCGTTGTGCGTCCAGAATGGTGCGACGACGCACTTCCGTCGGATGCGCCGTGAGCACCGGACTCACTTCGACCTCGGCGAGCGTGTTGGCAATCTCCGCGGAGGGCAGTCCGCACTCACGCAGGTAGGATACCGTATGCTCAAGGCTGCCGGGCTGTGGTGCCGATCCGCTCAGATGATGAAAGCGACGGCGTCGCGTGTGGTGCACGTCTTCTGCGATGTTCGCGAGCAGCGAAAACCAACTGAATGCCCGTACCACGTGATCCGCCGCCTCGTCGCTCACGCCGCCGAGGATGTCCGCGATGGTAGGCGACAGCTGCCCTGATTCCTTGCGGTATGCCACCGCGTCGCGTCGCAGCTGTTCCACCAACGCGAACAGCTCGGGGCCCGCCTGCTCACGAATCAAGTCGCCAAGGACGCGCCCCAGCAAACGGATGTCGAGATCGAGCGGCGCATCTGGCTTGAGCATGTCGTCGGGCAGGTGCGGCTGACCCGATCGCGCGATGTCAGAATCTGTGACGTCGCTCATCTGGTACCATCGATGTTATCGGATAGAGTGGCCAGCACCGATTGAATGAAGGGGCCCTTCGCATCAGTGTAGGCGGCCTTGTTGTCGGCGAATTGTATCGCGAGTCGCAGCTTCAGGTCCTGATATTCGGTACGCAGCGCAGCATTGGCGCGAAGGAGATCGCGGAATGCCAGTTGTTCCTGCCAGAACGATGATCCGGTTACGACTGCATGAAGATGGACGCGGAGCGCTGTCGCGGCTGATTGAACAAAATACCGACGCAGCGGGAGATCGGCTTCGTACCTGGCAACGTATGTATAGCCGCGGTCGCCGAGTGGCGTGATCTTCGCTTCGATCTGCGCCAGCGATGGTGCACCAAGCAGCACGTCGATGACAGGTTTGGCGGAAAGCCCCAGGATAGACGTGCTCCCGACGTGCTCGATCGCGACCTCGAGAGGCGCGAAAATGGCGCGCAGTTCGTCGCGCACCGCGTCAAACTGCCGCGGCCAATCGTCTGAGTAGGGATGAATGACAACCACGGCCATGGGCGCGTTCCGCAACGTCGAAGGAAGGGGACGTACGATCAGACACGAGCTAAACGGGGGCGGCACCGCCGGATGACTGCATGGCGCTCGCAAGCTCCTTGACGATCTTCGCCGCGACCGTGGCCGTGAGTCCGGACGCGTCGCGAAGTGGATTGTACTCCACGACATCCGCGCCGACAATCGGCGTGGTGAGTGCGTGGATCATCCCCAGCACATCGCGTGTGCTCAGGCCTCCGGGCTCCCAGTGCGACACACCGGGGGCGAACGCCGGATCGAGCCCGTCGAGATCGATGGATACATAGACCGGCCCGTCAATCTGCGGACGCTCACCGGCGGCCCAGGCGCGCATGTCGATGATCTCGACACCAAAACGCGCGGCCTGCGCGCGCAGATGTGGCGTGAGCGTCCGGATGCCTACTTGCACAAGCCGGGAGGCCAACCCCTCCTCCATGATGCGCGCGAAGGGGCAGGCATGCGAGTAGCGGTCCCCCTCGAACTCGTCGTACAAATCTGCGTGCGCGTCAACATGCAGGATCGTCGGACGCTGGAACGACACCCCATTGATGGCGCGCAACACGGGGTACGTGACGGAGTGATCACCACCAAGCGCTATCGGGCGCGCCGGCCGCGTGAGGAGTTCGCGGATCCCCGCTTCGATTGCTACGCGCGCGGTCGCTTCGGCGCGAAGCACCAGATCACCGGCATCCAGCAACACGTTTGGCGCGGAGAGATCGTGCATATGCTCCGAGAACGCATTGCCGGCCGGCGACCACAACGCGTGGCGAATTTTCGGCGGCGCGAGTGCCGCGCCGCGCAGGAACGACGAGCTCGCGTCGTACGGCAGGCCTACCAAGCAGGGCGGTGGGAGCGGCGACAATGTCATGGTACCGGGAAAGTACACCGCGGTACTGGTGGACGTTATCGCGTTGGTATGCCGAACATATCTGCGCAAGTCGAAGCGCGAACGGAACGTGTCCGCGTCACTCGCCCATGCCTACTGATTCGCCAGCACGACGCGTGTACAGGCTGCTACTCGCGGATTTCCAAGCAGCGCCGACGTGGCAATCGCCGCGCTCATAATCGCACGCTCCGTCCTGCCGCGTGACAGGGCGCCCACGGGCAGCTGGTCTACCGCCGCGTACACCAAATCCACATAGGCCCGCTCAGACGGATAGCGCGCCAGGGCGCGCGCGGCCTCGTCAAACGCGCCGCGCGCCTCGTCCGAGGGCCCGCGCAGCACACCACGAACGTCGCCGCACGTCGCAAACGTCAGTTGGCGTAGCCCTTCAAGTCGCAGGGTACGCGGCACCGCAGGATCATTGATCTGCTGCAATATCCGTTGGCGTGCCGCCTCGACATCGATCGTGGCGCGCGGCGCACGGCCAACCTCACCCGTGGAATGAGAGAGCGGCGCCGTGAGTGCGAAGCCCTGGCGATCCCCAGTGATGGTGTACAGCTGATGCAATCCATCGCGACCAATACCGACAATCACCCGACCCACGGGGCCGTCAATGGCGTTCGATCCATTGTCAATGAGCATGAACCCGTACGACAGCACCGTTCTGAGCGCCGCCTCCGCGCGTGCCGGTTGTCCGGTCGCGACGTAATACGCCGCACGAGAAACACCGGCGTTGGCCAGGCTCTTCATGTCCGCAAAGCTGAGAATGGGCAATTCGAATATCGACATGTCTTGGCGAAACGGCACGACAAAGCGCCCACCAATGATATCCACCGCGGGCGCACTCGCCAGCCGATCCACGTCTCGCCAGATCGGCGCCTCGGCGATGGTGCGAAGGTAGGTCATTTGCGCTGTCGTGAGCCCGCGCGCCGCGAGACGGAGCACCTCTGCCGCCAGGCCGGCGTCACCCCGTGCCGCGTGGATCGTGGTGAACGCCGCATCGGGAAGCGGGAGCTGTTTCCACACATGCTGAGGGACGGCACTGCGTGGCTGCGTGGCGAACGACGTGTTGCCACTCCCGGGGTGCAGTGCGTGCAACAGCAGGCCCGCGGCCATCGGTGTGATCGACGCATCCTTCGCCACGACCAGTGACCGCATCGGCTCCACCTCAGCCAATCGTGCGCGAACCGTCTCGCTGCCTGGCGTGAAGCGAAACAGTGAGTCGCCATGAACAGCGACCACCGACAATGGCACCGCCGCCACCAGACTCAGGCCGATCGCCGCGTTGCGCACGAATCGCAGTCCACGGCGCCACCAGCTCCGTTCGGCGTCACCTGATACCCCCGTGGCGAGCGATACGGCGCCCGGTGACCCGCTGGGCGACACCTCGCCTTTGTCCGCGACTGCTACCCGGCCTCGTCCAGCACCCGCACCAAACCAGCCATTCGCGATCACATCTTTTGAGTCAAGACGGACTGGGTCAACCGAGTGTGTGGATCGCATGGGACGTTCAGACCGGTGTGAGTTCGATGTTGCGCGGGAATCGTAGTAGCACGTCCACCTCATCGCGCGCGGCGATCAAGCGGTCCACTTGCAACGACACCTCTGTGGCCAATCCGAGCTGCGTCGTGAACGCATCGACGGTCAGTGATCCGGCATGCAGTCGCAACATCCCCAGCCGGATCGATTCCAGCGCACTCACCGTGTCGCGTAGGCGCCCCTGCACCACGTCGCGCTCCGCGCACAGCGCGCGGTGATCATCACGCTGCGACGCCGTGGCCGTCCCGCCAAGCGCGTCTTGCAGCGCGTTTGCCCGAGCGCGCAATTGCTGCGCGTCGTGCTGCAGACGTTGCAACAGCGTCGGTACATCGCCCAACGATTCCCGCGATGCTTTCGGCAGGCTCTCGAAGAGCGCCTCCGACGCCATGCCCAGCGACAGTTCCGTTGCACGATGGGTCATCGCGGGCGCAATCGGCGTTGCACCGCGCCAGCGTTTCGCGATCGCGAACGCCCATGTGCCGCACCGCCCTGTCCACGCCGCGTTCCAGAATTCGACATCGATGTCACGTCGCAGTTGCACCAGCACGACGTACGCGAACAGGGGAAAGATGGTCAGCAGAAGCCCGACCGCCGCCAGCGTGCCGATGACGGCCGTCCCGTTCTGGTCCGGCGTGATCATCGCGAGACCCACCAACGCCGTTGACGTCGCCCCCAACACGCCTGCCGTCATGCGCAGACCCTTCTCGATCCACGTGCGCACTCGGCCGTGGTGCACGACGCGTTCTTCCCGACTGGTCTCGCGCTCAGCGCGGAACGCGGGGACTAAGTCCGCATGCGTAAATCCAAGGTCCAACAATCGGCGCGCCGACAGCATACCGAACACGCCGGCAGACACCGCGACGCTGCCCATCATCGCCAGCACACCCGTCATCGGCCCGGTGACCGAAGAGAGCGCAACACCACCAACGAGCGATCCGATCAGACTCAACAGCGTGCCGCCGCCGTCCATGCGTCCGTTGCGTTTCACAAAGGCGCGGAGCGGCGCGGGGAGTTCACGCCGCTGCTCAATGGCCACGCTCAACTGATCGGCAAGCTGCCGCGCCGAGGACGGACGATCTGCCGGATCCTTGGCCAGACAGGCGTCCAGCACATTCGCGAGCTTGCGTGGAACCGCAACCAGGCTCGCACTCAGCGATGGCGCCGCTTCTGTGACCTGCCGCGCAAGCACCTCAGTGGCTGTCGCACCTTCAAAGGGCAAACGACCAGACAACGCGTAGAACGCCGTGACGCCCAACGAGTAGATATCGCTGCGCGCATCGACCTCGCGGCCCATCGCCTGCTCGGGACTCATGAACTCCGGCGTGCCACTCACCCCGTCGCCGAACGACGCGCCCGTCGCCGCCGCAATCCCGAAATCAGCGACCAACGCGCGACCGGTCTCGGCTTCCAGCAGAATGTTGTCGGGCTTCACATCACGATGCACCAGGCCCTGCGTGTGCGCGTGGCCAAGCGCCCATGCCACCTCACGCAATACCCGGGCGCCGTCACTGGCCGACAACGGACCGCGCGACTGCACGCGCTGCGCCAGCGTCTCACCGGCCACATAGGCCATGACGAAGTACACGAACCCCTCTACGGCATCGACCGCATGAATGGGTACGATGTGCGGATGCGACAGCCTGGCCGCCAACTGCGCCTCGCGCACGAACCGCTCGCGCAACGCAGGCTGGGCTGAAAACTCCGGCGGCAACAGCTTGATCGCCACCCACCGATCGAGATGGACTTCGCGGGCGAGATAGACAACGCCCATCCCCCCGCGTCCAAGCTCGCGGTCGATGGAGTAGCGACCAGCCAACGCCTGCTGGAAGCCGAGGAACAGTGAATCGAGCGGAGCAGACGGCACGATGGGTCTCAAGTGAGGCGAGGCATTCCACTAGCCAACCTTGTTAGACGACGCTGCTCGACCGCCCGTCACATGCACGAGTGCCCCGAATTCGTCGAGACCCGTGTGCTGGCGACCCGTGCGGTCTCACGCGCATATTCTGTGCATGTCTATGCCTGACATCCGTCCCATTACGCTCAGCGACATTCACGCCGCCCGCGCGCGCATCGCGGGCACCATCATCCGCACGCCACTCGTGAAGCTCGAACTCGGTGCCGGCTATCCCGACATTCGACTCAAACTTGAGACTCTGCAGCCCATCAACTCCTACAAGCTCCGCGGGGCCGCGAATGCGGTGGCATTGATTCCCGCAGCCGAACGCGCACGTGGCGTGTGGACCATCAGCGCAGGTAACGCGGGGCAAGGCGTCGCCTACGCGGCTCGTCAGTGTGGCGTGCCGTGTAGCGTGGTGGTCCTGGAAACAGCGCCACGCGCAAAGATCGATCGCATGCGCGCGCTCGGCGCCACGGTGATTCCCGCGCCGGTCGATGTGGTCTGGGCGGCGATGGGCGCGCGTGCATACCCCGGCATGCACGGTGTGTTTATACATCCGTTTGACGATCACGACTTCATTGCCGGTCATGCCACGATGGGGCTCGAGATTCTTGAAGACGAACCCACTACCACGACCGTCATTGCCGCGGTTGGTGGCGGCGGCTTGTTGGTGGGCGTTGGCAGTGCGATCAAGGCACTCACGTCAACGGTGCGGATCATTGGTGTCGAACCGGAGACCGGTGCGCCGGCAGCATTGTCGCACGCGAAAGGTTCGCCTCAGGAGTTTCCAGCGTGGACACCCACCTTTGTTGACGGAGCCGGGGGTCGCCTGATGTTCCCGCGCATGTGGGAGCGACTGCAGCCGGTCGTTGACGACTATGTCGTAGTCACGATCGACGAAACGCGTCGCGCGCTCCGCATGCTGGCAGAGAAGGCGCGGGTCATCGCCGAGGGCGCCGGCGCGCTGTCGGTGGCTGCCGCGCTCACTGGGTCATTCGGCGACGGACCCATTGTCGCAATCGTTTCCGGTGGCAACATCGATCTCACACTGTTCGCGGAACTGGTGACCCACGCTGATTCAGGAGGGTAGACTCGCAGCCATCATACACTTCGGGTACAGCATACCGAACTCCGCGCGCAAGATGCACCAAGCGACGATTGCGCCTGCGGGATTCTGGTACGATTCCGTTCGCGCCGTCATGCTATGCTACGTGTGTCACTCACTCGGCGGACATCATGGGCATGCACCTCAATTACGAACTCAGGCTTCCTGCGCACGCGACACGCGATGTCGCGATGCGCGCACTCAGCGCACTCCGCCACTTCGCGCGTACGCTATCGTTCGACACGGTGTCGGCGCTGTCCACAGACGACGCGGCCACTCCCTCGCCGCGCGAGACATTGCAGTTCTTTGCCCGCGCGATCGCCAAACCGTATGAGGATGACGTTCCGCCTCTGACCGGTGATCCGGAGTCCGCGATAGGCTTCTTCGTCAACCCGGGCGAAGGCTGTGAGACGGCGACATTCGGCCTGCTCAAGCGCAGTGATCCATCGGGTACAGCGGTCGAGTGGTTCTGGCACTGCAGTTGCAAAACACAGTACGCCACGGTCGTGAGTGACGCACACTTCGTGACCTGCCATACGGCACTGACCGCGCTGCTCGATCACGCCATTCAACTGGGGTTCGATGTTGTGGTACATGACGAAGGCCACTACTGGGAAACGCGTGACGTGGCGCGACTCCTCACCGAAGTTGGCTACATGAATCGGCTCGTCGCCCGTTTCGCTGGAGCGTTCAACGACGCGGTCAGCGCGCCCAACGGGCCTGATGTCAACATCGAGGCGCCCATCTTTGAACACCCACGCTTCGAGCGGCTGGAGATGGGGGAGCGGGTAGAGATTCAAGACGAACAACCGCCGCGGGAGGGATGACGACGACAGCGCACTGACGGCGTAGGACCGCCCTTGCCTCTCAGCCACCGGCAGCTGTGCAAGACTTCGAGACTACTACGGCGCGACCTTCCCCCACACGGCGTTGGCGCGCGCCTCATACCTGATGCGACCACTGGAATCGCTGGGTAAGCACTCGCGCATGCGCGCCGCGAGCCGTTCGACGATGGTCGCACTCGCGCGTTCCAGCGACGGACCAACGCTCGGTCCGCTCTGAATCGCCGCCCAGTAGTCGTCAAAACTGTCGAAGGTGCGTTGCACGGTGATCTCCCGCGTTACGACCGCGTCCAGACCCGCACGCGTCCAGAGGTCATGCAGCACATCACGCCGAGATGCCTCCGGATGCGGCGGTGTTGGGACCGGCATATCCATGGCGCGCATCTCCTCGTGCAGCGCGGCGTACGGAAACCCACCACCCTCCATATCCCACGCGTACGCGCACACCACTCCACCCGGTTGCACGACGCGCGCCATCTCCAGCACACCGGCAAAGGGATCGGGCACAAAGAAGATGACCAACGGCATTACCGCCACATCGAAGGCGTGATCGGCGTAGGGCAGCGCCATGGCATCGGCGGTGCGAAAGTGCGCGAGCGTTGTCGCGGGGCGCGCTCGTGCAAACGCGAGCTGCTCCGCTGATGGATCGATGCCGTGCACGGTGGTCGGCGCACACCGTGTCACGATTTGCTCGGTAAACGCACCGTTTCCGCAGCCGACGTCAAGCCATCGCAGCGCAGGTGCGGGCGCCATCCAGTCGAGGAATATTTCGCCGACACGTTGGCTCCAGACGCCCATGAAGCGCTCGTAGGCCGCCCCGTCGTCAAAGCGAATCGGATCATTCGCGTCTCTCTGCTGCAGCATCGTGTCGGGCTTCATGCATCTCATTCTGCTTGCCGACCCGCCACGACGCAACGACCGGGACCAGCATCGAAACGCGGACCGTCGAGAGATCGCGGCTCGATCAGGCCCGTGCCGGACGAAAGAGTATGTCACTCGCTTTCCCAGGCCCGGCTTTGGCGTTATGGTTTGCTTATCCCTACCATAGCCGGAGTGACGGTGACCGACCCATCGCGAAAGCCTCTGGACGACGAACTGGACGTGTTCGGCTTGACGCACCAGGGCAAGGTGCGCAAGAACAACGAGGATGCCTTCCTGCTCGCCTCGATTCATAAGCGCGTGGTGGTCGAGGCCACCAGTCTCTCGGATACCCAACGACTTCCACTCGGCGATGAACGACTGGCGGTGATCGCGATGATCGCCGACGGCGTTGGCGGGCTGGCCAGCGGCGAAGAGGCGAGTGCGCTTGCCCTCGAGACGGCCATGCAGTACGTGAATGAAAGCATGAACTGCTACTATCGCACCGACTCCAGTGCGGCGGAATTCATCGTGGAGCTGCGCGCAGCGGCCATTCGCGCCCATGAAGCGGTGTTGGCCGCACGAGTTGGGGAGGGACCGCGACGGCGCATGGCGAGCACGCTCACCCTCTACATGGGTGTCTGGCCCAACTATTACCTGCTACAGGTGGGCGACTCGCGCTACTACACCTGGCGCGACCAGACCCTGACGCAAGTGTCGCGGGACCAAACGCTGGCGCAGGATCTGGTCGATCAGGGGGTCCTGTCGGCGACGCTCGCGCCCAACACCCCCATGGCGCACGTGCTCTCCAGCGCTATCGGCGGCGATCAGGCGGACCCGGTCGTGACGCACCTGCCGGCCGACTGGGGAAACGTGCACCTGATGTGCAGCGACGGGCTGACGAAGCACGTAAGTGACGCGCGCATCGCCGAGCGGCTGGCGGGTATGACGAGCGCGAAACAGGTGTGCGAAGCGTTACTGCAAGATGCACTCGACGGCGGCGGAACGGACAACATCACGATCATCGTGAGACGGTTCGTGCCACGCGAGTCACGAACCGGTCCGTCGGCTCCATCCCCCGTCGCTCCATGATGCGCGCCAGATGGTTCGATGCGCGCTAATCGAACGGGCGCCCTTGCGTGTCCCGGCACGCCCAACGCTGCTGGACGAGTTGCACGCGACCGCCCGGTTCGATGATGCTTCGCCAATAGGCAAGCGGTCGCTCGCGTCGCAGGCGGGACACCAGACCCGCATCGCGAATCGTCACGCGCAGATATTGCCCGTCCAACGCGGTACGCGCCGCCAGAGGAACGGTGCACTCGAGAAGGGAACGTGGCGACGGCGACGGACAGAACCGCAGGGTGCTCGCGTTCACGATTGCTTCCAGATTCGTGGACCGCATCGCCGTATCGGCCATCAGCACCAAGGCGAACCCCTCGGGCGAGCGACCCGATCGGTGCGGCCCGCACGGTTCAAATCTTTGCCGTCATAAGGTACATGGCCATCACGAGGGGACACGTCGCCACGACGCCCCAGAATATCCATCGACGGCTCAGGGCTCTATAAGACTCCGGAACCGTGTCCATGTCCGGTGTAAACGCACGCACGGCACGCGTCTGTGCCGCCTGGATCGGAACGAGAATCCCAAGCCAGATGACACCGGCCACGACAAATAGCAGCTGACTCATCGAGAGCCACCGCGCACCGAACACCGGAATCGCGCCAACCGCAGCCATGCCATAGCCACCGACGATGATCAGGAGGACCCCGACCACCGTCAGAAACCAGTCCGTGATGGTCACCATGCGTTGCGCGAAGGCAATCACCACCGGTTGCCCGTTGCGGTCGGCGAAAACCTTCCACACGGCGGTTACGGTCACATTGCCAATGAGCAATACCACGCCCAGCACGTGCACGAACTTGAAGACCGCGTAACTCAAAAGGACTCGCAACGGAAAGGTGAACGGCGCATCGGTGACACAGTGGAACCACACCGTCTCGCTGGCGTTAGCTGGCGCCATACTCTACGGTAATTAAACGGTGCCACAAACGGTAGGAACTGATCGGATACCTCAGAACTCCCAGTTGAGCCCGATGGACGGGAACAGACCAATGCCCGAGTCCGCGTTGGGCATCTGGGTGCGTGGGTTCCACTGCGGCGTCTGCGCGTTTTTCCGATTCGAGATGTTCTGCAGGTCGATGAAGGCAATGAACTGCGTGCGGCCCATGATGAAGCGACGGTCGACACGGACGTCCGCGGCAAAGAATGCTGCCAGGCGCTCGCTGTTATAGTTAGCGAAATTCAGCGTGCCGGCCAACGGTCCACTGTTCACGAACGGCGTGTACGGCAACCCGGATGCGCCCCGCACTCGCGTCGCGAGCTCCCATTTCGAGTTCGGACGCCACCCCAGCACGGCATTCGCCGTGACCGGTGAATCGAACGCGCCGCGGATGGTCGAGCCGTCGAGAGACGTGAAGCGTGTGCGATTGAGGCTCGTGCTCAGCTGCCCGTAAAACGGCGACGCCCCGAACTTCTTTTGCACGAAGGCTTCCGCACCGAACGCCTGGCCGGTGGCAGTCGATTGCAGCGGCTCGAGTCCATACGGGATGTCCGTGGTGACATCGTCAAATCCACTGGGACTCAACACCGCCTGAGGACGGAACCGTCGCGCGGGATAGTCGCCATATTGTTTGCCGTAGACTTCGAACTGCACTTTCACGTCGCTGCCAATCAAGCGCGTGATTCCCGCCACCGCCTGGTCGGCGCGAAATGGCCTGATGCGCTCCGCATTCTGTGCGTCGCCGACCAACCAGATGTAGCTCGGCGCTTGCCAGTACCGTCCGCCGGCGAGCGTCAGCGTTGTGACGGGATCGAGCAGCAATGACGCACTCGCACGTGGCGAGAATCGCAGCGCGTTGTTTAGGAACCCGTACCAGTCGTTGCGAACGCCGGCCGAAAGTCGGAGCCGCGGACGCGCTTGCCACGTCGCTTGCGCGTAGGTGCCGTTGCGGAGCGCGGTGAAACTCGTGTCGACGCGCAACGCCTGCGGCGCGCCGTTCGCATCACGTCTCGCAAAGCCCGCGAGCGTGGCGTCGAAGCGCAGATCGCTTGCATACTTGAAGATCGTGCCGACCTCGAGCTCCAGACCACGGCGCGTCTGCCACGTGATATCGGTGCGCAGCGTGTTCTCGCCTTCTGTCGAGCGGATCCCGAGCACCGGCACGAGGAGACTGTCATTCTGGACGCTGACGTATCGCGTCCACGTGCGTCCCAGCGTCGTGGTGGCAACGCCGCGCGGAAGCAGACGCTTCCACGTGATGCCACTGAAATACTGATCCTGCGTCGGTGAAAGGACCTGCGAATTGGTCACCCGTCCGGAATCAGTCGAGTTATCGAACGAGATCGTACCACGTGCCGCGATGGTGAGAAAGCTGAACGCATCGCGCGTCGTGGGGCGCCACGTCACCTTGGCCGTGGCGTCGGTGTATGACGGAATGAAGCTGAATCCGAAGGCCTTGAACAGCAGGTCGAGATAGCTCTTGCGCACGTTCGCAAAGAACGACGCATTCCGGCCAAGCGGTCCCTCGATAAGGGCGCCATACTGCGTTGCGGCGACGTTCAATTCGCCGGCCACCCTCTCACGGTTCCCTTCGCGCAGCGTCAGTGTGGTTGCCGACGACGTGCGATCACCAAGTCGTGCGCCAAATCCGCCGGCCGACAACGCAGCCGACTCGACGAACCGGATGTTGATGAGCGACACCGGCCCACCGGTCGAGCCTTGCGAGCCGAAGTGATTGATGTTGGGCACTTCGATGTTGTCGACCACGAACAGATTCTCGAATGGCGCGCCGCCGCGCACCACGAGGTCGTTGCGTCCCGCACTGGTCACGCCAACACCCGGCGCAATCGAGATGGCGCGCAGCACATCTTCCTGTGCGCCGGGCTGGCGGCGGACCTCCTCGGCGTCGTAACGCTGCGTAGACACGGGCGTCGACGCCGGCGCCTGCGCCGGGAACGCCTCCGGTCGCACCGTGATCGCATCGAGCTGCACGTTGACCGGCGTGAGCACGACCGCCACTTCGGCCGGCTTCGCCGGCGAGACGACGATGTTGCCCTTGGTCACGGGCACGTAGCCCAGTCTCCGCACTTCGAGCGTGACGATGCCAAGGCGGACGCCGCGCAGCGTGAACCGCCCGCTCGAGTCAGACGACGTGGCCACCTCTTGCCCCAGCACGCGCACTATCGCGCCGACGACCGGCGTTTCTTTCAGCGCCTCCGTGATACGGCCACCGATGGTGCCGGCCGTACTGCCGGGCCGCTCTTGTGCGTGAGCGGAGGGTGTCAGAAGGCTCGTGGCCAGACTGATGGCCAGACTGGCGCACGGAATGAAACGCAGAAAAAGCGCGCGCATGAACAATGGCGTGGATGGTGTTGAGGGGCGTCTTCAGGAGTTCGCTGGAGACACGGCCGTGGATGCAAGAAGACGCTCGCTACGTCCTCAATCCGCTTCCCGCGAGTGCGCTGAGCGGCTCCGCGATCGACTGGATGCGCGGCACATGGACGACGTCCTCGTCCCGAAGCGCGCACATCGGAATGAACCCCGCGTCTTGCAGCGCCATAGCGTCCTCGTGGCGCATGACCACTTCGGCGCAGGACTTTGCCTGCGCCTGACCACCCTGCCGCGTCACATGGAGCGGCAGGCCTCCGATGCGTGTCGGCGTAGTGGAAGTCAACGCGGCGCCATGCTCGGTGAATCCTTGCGCGAGTAGCGTCGCGCAGAAGAGCGACGGGTTGCCCCAGAGGTACGACCCGTGCGCGTCGGGTGTTTCGAGCTCCTCGAACACAAACTGCTCGATGGCGTCGGTGTCGTGTCCATACGGCAGTCGCAGCAACACGCGGGGTATTGCCAATCCGAGATAGCGCGCCGCGCGGCTTTCGCGGAGCTGCCGCCAGGACTCTGCAGCCGACTCGGACAAATCGCCGAGTGCCAGCGTAGGCAGCGCTTCTGCCAGGCATGGTGCGTCGAGTGCCGCGCCCAGTGCGGACAGGCGCGCGAGCGCGGCGATGTCCTCGGCTTCGCTTCCGAACGCGTGATGCACCGCCAGCAGCGCCCATCCCCCTTCGTCGCGGGGGGCGCGCGCGACGAGCCGCCGAGAGAGCCCAGACGACGTCGCGGTGTCCGCTGTCTGCACCTCCGTCTGCAAGTCCGCGAGCAACGCGTCACGGTTCATATCGACGAGATGCACCTGCAGTCGCTCATCGGTGTCCACCTGTCGCACGAGCCTGAAGACGCCGCGCCACAACGCTTCGAGTGATTGCAAGGCGGGATGGTGCAATACGGCGCGCATGAGGGTGGCGATTGCCCCATCGACGTTGGTGACGAGTTCCGCCTGGCGCGGATCAGGGCGCGCCACGAGGATGGGGGCTATCGCACGCTGAATGAACGCGTAGAGATCATTAGGGTCAGCGGCTGCTTCGTTCGGCCCGTCGTCGCCGATGATGGAATCCAGCAGGCTGCCGGGTGACGTGAGGACAGGACGCGGGGCCGCCGAAGCGGGCGGTGCCGACAGCTCCGCCGCGGCGTTGGAGAACGTGGACGGGTTTGCCAACTCCGTTCGCAGCGCACGCAGGCGTGCGAATTGCGGGACCTGCGTGAACAACTGATCCGGATGAAAGTCGTCGAGTTCGCGAATGACCACGTCGACGACCATGCCGTCGGCGAGTTGCAGTCGGAGCGTTGGCGCGATCGCCCTGAGCACCTCATCAAAGTCATCGCGGTCCACGCGCCATTCTCCGACCGGATTCTCGCGACCACTGAAATCTCCGATCACGGCCATGCGGAATGTCCGTTCGCGGCGTGCGGTCGGCTCGGTGCGCGTGCCTGATCCCGGGTCGCTATCGAGACGGATGTCGTAGGACGGGCGATCGTCGGGCGTGCCGTGATGGGCCATTGTTGCTCCAGTCAGTGGAAAGCGCGCCATCGGCGGCCCGCGTGCGCGTGATGTCGCCCAAGGTGCTGCAGAAGCGGCTCGACATAACGTAACGCGAGATCGCTGTCCGCGACCGGACTTGGCGCTTCATCACGGATTGCACGCATTGCACCAGCGCGGCTCTCCCACGCGCTCGGTCTCCACATTGCGCAGCTCCTCGTGATCGCCCGTCACACACGCCCAGCGCTCGCCACGTGCCTCGTTCGTCGGCGAGCCGCACTCCCGGCATGGCAGGCCCGTGATGCGTTCAACAATCCAGAATCCCGGGGAGAAGCAGCGAGGACAGAGACTCTGAATCCGCTGCACCAGATCGTTCGTGGCCTGACCGATAAGTGCCATGCGCGTGGGATTCCTGTGCGCTCGCAAATCGCTCTCGATGAAGACCTTGCCCGTGTGCGATTGCTCCAAAGCCTCGGCGAATGCGGTGTGCAACGCCGCCCGGTCATCGAGTCCCTTCCAGATGCGCGAATCATCCGGACCGTCAGCACGCACCACCAGGCCGTGCGTTGGAAAATCCGCCCGCTCAGCGAATGTCTCGAGCGCCTCCGGCGTTGAGACGTACTCGTGCAAGTGCCGTGCTGGCCCTTGTGCACCCCCGACGATTTCGAGACCCCGTATGCTGTCGATCAGGATGACGATCTCCACGTCCCACGAGACCAGCCCGAACGGATGGGACCCGATCGCACCCTCACTGGCCAGACCGTACGGAGCACTACGCAGCTCCATTCCCTTCTGGGCTTTTCTGCGTGCCGCGTCAAGCTGGCTTCCAGGTCGGGCGATATCGCGCGTGAACGTGCCGAGCGTGTCGGTGTCGAACCCCACCGCAAGCTCAACACCGACGCGCAGCGCCTCGCCCAGGATCGGCGCGATGACGCGCTCTTTGCCGTGCTGGGTGAGCAGCGCGAAGGTCGCGCCTTCGTATACCAGTGGGCGGTGCGGTGAGGAGAGCGACTTCGAGGGCGTGGTCATATCGATATCTACTGAGGATGCTGCCTGGTAACACCGCTCCTCCCTTCACCATTCGTCACCACGCTGGTCAATCTGACCGAACAGTGACGAGCACGCAGTATAGCCTTCGCACGCATGCTAAGTCCGGAAGTTCTTTCCCTTCCGGTCGCGCCCCGAGACCTTGTGCGCGCACCGGCCGGTGGCCGGTCATGACGCGCCCATCGACGAGGGGGGCGGCAACAAACCCGCTTTGAGGGGACGCGCCCGGATTTCCTTCGCTGGTTCGCTGTGCCATCGTCACATCGCAGTCGTCTGATGAGATACGGTAGCGCCGAGCCTCGGCCACCCTTCACCAATCTTCATGGATGCTGCTGCCATGCGCCACACTCCCTCCCTTCGCCAAACGTACTCCCGGGTGATGCCGCGCGTTGCTGCGGTCGCGCTCCTCCTGCTTGCCGCCTGTGGCGGCGGTGATGCCACGGCGCCGTGCAGCGTGAGCACGGTAGCGGTCTCGCCCTCCGCGGCCGGAATTCGCATCGGCGGCACCACCCAATTGTTGGCTACGGTCGATGCGCGGAACTGCGGCACCGCACCGAGTTTGGCATGGAGCACCGGTGACGCTGGTGTCGCGACCGTTAGCAGCACCGGGCTGGTTACCGCCGTCGCGACCGGCAGCACGACGATCTCCGCCACCGCGCTGTCGGTGCAAGCCGGCGCCGTGATCACGGTATCCTTCGTTCCGGTGCAATCCGTGACCGTGACCGCGCCGTTTACCTCCCTGTTTGTCGGCGGTACCATCCAGGCAGCGGCGGCGGTGCGTGATTCTGCTGGAGCCACTGTGACGCGACCGCTCGTGTGGACGACCTCGTCCGCATCCGTCGCGACGGTCAACGTGACCGGGCTCGTCACGGCCGTCGGTCCTGGCTCGGCGACCATCACCGCCACGGCGGGCGGCGTCAACGGAACCCTCCTGGTCACTGCAACCGTCGCCGTGTCTACTGTCACCACCTCGCTCACGCCCACCGTCCTTTTCGTGGGAACGACGCGTCGTCCGATCGCGGCTGCCACGTCGCGCGATGCAGGCGGCGCGACGTTGACCGGGCGTACGGTGTCGTGGTCGTCAACCAACGCGGCTGTCGCGACGGTGAATGCCACCACGGGCGAGGTGACGCCGGTCGCCGTAGGCACGACGAACATCCGGGCAACCGTCGAAGGGATGAACGGTCAGACCACATTGACCGTGTCCGCCACGCCATCGGCAAGCAATCGCTTTGGCTATGCATGGAATCAACTGTCTGCTGCTCCGATCGACTCGCTGTATACGCCCTTCCCCCTTTACACCGCCAACGGCAGTGGCGGTGCGATCAGCATCCGACGCACGAGTGTTGGGAGATATCTGGTCACTTTCGACGGACTGGCGAACACGAATGCTGCGACGCTCAGTGAGACGGTCCTCGTGACGCCGTACGGGGCACCCAACGTGCACTGCGGCATCGGCGTATGGGACAATCTCAACGCCACCGACCTTCAGGCGACCGTGCTGTGCGTGGACCTCGCCGGTGCGCCGCTCAATGCGAGTTTCACTGTTGCCGTCATTGGCTCGACGTCCCTCGATGGTGCCTTCGGTTTTCTCTGGACACCCCTTGCGACGGGGGGCGCGATCACCTCGCGGTATGCATTCTCCACCGGAGCCACCGCGACTTCATACACCAATACGTCCGTCGGCACGTACACCGTGAACTACGCCACTGGGGCATTCACCAGCGGTTCGCAAGTGCTGGTGTCGGCGTACGGCGATCCACTGAATCGGGCCTGCTGGATCACCAGTTGGAATGACGGAACCTCCTCGTCAGGCTTTCAGTGTGCGGCAACGTCTGACAATACGCTGGCCGATGCGCGCTTCACGACCTTGATGTTCGACCGCGGTCGCGCGGGAAAACGCTTTGGGTATGCGTGGAATTCCGTGTCAGGCTCCACGCTTGATGCGGTCTACACACCCAACACGCTGTACCAGCGCCAGTCCAATGGTCAGAACGTCACGATGAAGCGCACTGCCGTTGGGAGTTATTCGGTAACCTTTCCGGGGCTTGCTCGTGGGTCAGGTCAAACGGATATCGTGCTGGTGTCAGCGTACCTGACCGGGTCGTTCGCTCACTGCACGATACCGCTTTGGACAACTGCGGCAGCCGATATGACGGCCGAGGTGCGGTGCATTGATCGACGCACGGGGGCTGCGGCCAACGCGTTCTTCACGATCTTCCTGCTGGAGTAGGCGCGGCGAAGACGGCCTGCGTTTGACGCGCGCCTGAGCGGTACAGATCTTCCAGCGTCCACAAGTACACTTCATGTCGGTCTCGACGCGCCGCGTCTCGGAACTCGTCGGTGAAGCCGCCCGCCGCTATCCAGATGAGTGGCGCGCGTGGTTGGGCAGCATCTCGCGCCCAAGGGACTGCCGCATGGACCAAGCGCTCGAGCATGGCCATGTGCTGGTAGTGCCACTTTGCCTCAAGCGGCCTGGCGTTCCACTTGATACCTCCGGTCATGACGCGCCCATCGACAAGGGGGGCGACAATGTCCATCGAGTAAAGAACTGTACCTGCATAAAAGTCTAGTTCCTTTCAGCTCTACTTTCAAGAAACTATAATTAGTACTAAGTACACTACTTATTAAGCGTAGTTTTAATCGTGGAGGAATTGGCCTGGCTGGCGATCGCGGCAAGGGCCGCCGCCCCCTTAGCGGTCAGTCGATAGCGTTGCAGTCGGCTCTTGGGCTTGTCGGGAAGCGTCATTTCGATCCAACCATTGTTCATGGCGGGATTCAGGTATCGGTCGCGCAGATGTGCTCGATCCTTGAGATCGAGATGCGCACGGATCTGCGCATTCCCTAGTTCGCCCACTTCGCCTATCAGCCGAAGTAGCACCGCGACTGGTGGGGTGACTGGTGAGGGTGACTGGGGGGTGACTGGTGGGGTGACTGGCGGGGTGACTGGCGGGGTGACTGGCGGGGTGACTGGTGGGGTGACTGGTGGGGTGACTTGCCCGGTGGAAACCACCGCAGGACGCTGCACCACCACCCGGAACTGGTTGGGCACCGGCTCGTCGATCAGTTCAATAGCCGGCCACACGTCCAACGCGCGCGGGATGCCGCTGCTAACGCCGCGGTCGGGCAACAGCTGCGCCGCATGGTCCGTGAGCGTCGGGTTACGCCGATTGGTGGCACCGCGCCGGATCGCCTCGGTGCTCAGGCTGTTGGGCAGGTGGCCCGGACTGATGATCTCCACCCGATCCGCAAACACCATGAGTCGGATCGACGCGCTCGTGACGTAGTCGCGGTGAATGAGCGCGTTGACGAGCAGCTCCTCGAGCACTGGTTCAGGGATCTCGAGTCGCTCGAGGGTATCGGACCCCTGCTCGCCTTGCACGTAATGGAGGTTGCGGCGAATGAACGCGACGGCGCGTACGAACTGCTCCGGAAGCACGCCATCGATGTCTTCGCTGTCGAGATACCGCGTGTCGTGCAGCACGGTGCCGGGGAAGGCCACCGCCTTGATCACGCACGCTGGCCGGAAGCGCTGGGGCCGCTGCGCGAACAACATCAGACCCGCGAGATTGAGCTCGCGTCCGTCGCCCAGTCCGATATTCTGCAGCGCCTCATCGAGCGATTGACCGGTCGCGTCGCTGGGCTGCCCATACCGACGTTGGAGGTAGTCACCGAACGCCTTCACGTCGAGATCGGCCGACGAGCTACCGGCCACCGGTACCATATCGGCATAAACGAGCTCGGCCCGCTGGAACATGCGCTGCAATTCCTCGCGGGCTGTAACGTGACGCGTGTCGGCCCCCTGCTTCACCCAGATGCGACCGACGTTGTCCATGTACGGCTTGTCCAAGCCATCGGGCACGGTCACCACGATCACCACACCAGTGCTCGTCGACACGTTCTCCGTAGTCGGGCGCACCGGCGGTCGCACGTGCTGCGACGAGGCGTTGCCGAGCAGCTGATCGATACGCTGCACCGCCCGCGCATCCAGTCCAGCGATAGTGCCGTTGTCGGCCACGCCGATTACCACGCGCCCACCACCGCTGTTGGCGAATGCCGCCAGCTCGGCGGCCAAGCTGTCAGCGTTGGTCACGTCGCTCTTGAACTGATGCCGGCTGTCCTCGCCGCGGAGCACCAGCTGCTGCAGTTCGGCTTCGGTCACGGTGACACGCGCTGGTTGGATGCTGGTGTGAATTCGCGGCGACTGCGGATCTGGTCATTGTGCTCGCGCAGGACGCCCCTGACGATAGCGAGCATGCTCAAACGAGACGCGTGCGCTGTTCGGACTGTCATTTCGCCTCTAAGGGCTCCCGAAGGGAGCACATCGGTCGTACACGGATACGCCGACTCTCCGCAACTCGTTGCTCAGCTAAGACTTGCGCCGAGGTGTTATCCGAACACGTCCGAGCAACGAGACGCTACGCCTTGATGCGCATCCCGGGAAGGCACAATTCGTTTTTCTACAAGCGGTTACGGTAATTGTTCCTCGTTGAGTTCCCTCTACGAAACGTGGGACGACCAGCCTAACGTGAATGAACGATGCTGCTGAGCGTGTGGAACACACGAGTCGGCTGCGACATGTCGAGCTTGGCCCGTTTCCGTAAACCCGGTGGGCCGGGTTCTTCAACCGCCGCGCATCGGACGTGTTCTGTCGCCTTGGCTGTCGGCTACCGCTGCACGGCACGGGCTCTACTCCCGTAGCATCGCGCGGAGCAGTCGGCCGCGACCAACGCCGATGACCGGGTAACGATGCGGGGCCATCCATAGACCTCCCGCCACCGGTCACCGCGGCGTACCGCGCCCGCCCGCAACGCTCGAAACACCCCAGCCGCTGCCCGCACACCCTTCGGCCTGTGCAAATGCGACGAATCATGTGACAACCTCAACGCCCGACCGCGCACCATTCGCGGTCGGGCGTTTGCATCTTCGGTCGCGGCGGCGGGACCCATTCCCGCGCCCCTCGCGCAGCCCTCAGCGTTACAACGACTTACTTCCGCACCAACGGCCGATACTTGATGCGATGCGGCTGGTCCGCATCGGCCCCCTTCCGCCGCTTCAAATCCTCGATGTACGCCCCGTAATTCCCCTCAAACAAGGGGGCCGCTTGATCGCGATTCTACTCGTGAAACTGCCCGGTGCGCTTCATCCGCGTGACTCGACGCGAGAGGGGCAAGCGCGGGCACGAGAGGACGACACGCTTCGAGGGGCGACTTAAAAGTGTCGCACCCGCGGCAACAGGTCTACCGAGGGTCGCCCCTGCGCCGCGCGCCATCCGACCATGGTGGGTCGGGCGCCGAAGAGCACGTGCACGACACCATCGCGCGCGGGTCCCGGCTGGAGTCCCGCCTCGACGCGCCACCCACCCGCGCCGCCAGTCGCGAGCGCGGCAGACGGGGCGCGGAGGCCGTCCGCTCCGCCGGCGCGCAGGCGGGCCGCCTCGGCTTGACACGCCGGATAGCTCCCGGGATCGCCGGTCATCTCGACGGAGGTGAGCACGGGCGTGGCGTACGACAGGGTGGGCAGCGCCATGGCCCACATCGCGCGATCAATGCCGACCACGTCGTCGGGATCGACAATCTCCTCGTGGCGCAGAAACTCTGCCCACGCGCCGTCGGGGGTGTCGGCGAAGTAGTGTGCAGGCCCGTCGGTGTCGGCATGCCAGCGGGCCGCCGGCTGGGACGTGCTTTCCCAGAGCGGCGCGAATCGGCGATCTGCATGCCGGAATCCGATCATATTCGGCGCTCAGGTGGCCGGGGCGCCGAGCAGCGCGGCCGCGAGTGCGCGCACCTGCGTCGGCCCCTCCGCGCGTGGGTCCCAGGCGCCGGCCAAGCGCGCCACCGGTGCCTGGCCTCCGAGCTGCGTCCGGGGCCGCGTGAACCATCGGCGGACCCCGATGTCGTTATACGAGCCCGAGAGGTCGCCCACGATCAACGCCACATGGTGCAGGCGGGCCGCCACGTCATCCGGGGTGGGCCGCGTCTCCGAGGCGTATCGCCGCAGACTACTCTGCGACACGCTGACCAATCCCGCCAGCAGGTCGACGCCGAGTGCCCGCTCCAACCCCGCCCACTCGGTACGCGGGAGCGGCGACTCTTCCAACGCCTCGAGCAGGTCGAGCGCGAGCCCCTCCCACCGTGGGCCGTCGTTCGGGTCGGTCGGGGCTGACAGCGCCCGCGCGATCCCCGCACTGCGCGCGATATGCAGCACGTCGGTCAACGTGACGGCCTCAAGCGTGGCCGACCGTTCGGACGCGTCCACCTGCGTGCCCAGCAGTCCCATGGCGTCGGCGCGAATCACGGCGCGGGAGGTGAGGGCGTACAGGCGCGCTGAGGGGGTGGCGGGGGTGCGCAGCGTAGCGGGCATCGGTCGGCTATCCTCTGGACTTCGGATGGATCCCGTTTGGCATTCTTCTATTCTCTAATCTGCTGCCACCGTACGCCCGTTGTCAATCACGGGAGTTCCGACGATGTCGCAGTACGAAAAGCCGACGGACCCCGTCTT